>JAABUL010002284.1_pt1 | contig 32314 bp, 35 predicted proteins | sample 5559151 | NCBI WGS metagenome assembly JAABUL01 (sample SAMN10711876, study PRJNA513368) | rock metagenome | isolation source: Antarctica rocks | place: Antarctica: Victoria Land, Pudding Butte sud
GGTTATTGAGCTGGATTGATGACAATGGTGGAAAGTGGGATTGTACATGCGATGTTCTGTTGTCGGAAGCGAGGCGCTGGAAGGCGTTCGGGTTGTGCGTATGACTGGCGTATTGTGTAGGATGAGATACCATTGGATTGGGGCTACATCGAGACTTGTTCGGCGACTTACTTGCTGGCAGCGGCAGATAGCTAGGTACTACTGCGTTGAGAGCTCCTCTCCATACCATCTATTGTGTTTACTATTCAACTCAATGCGGTGTCGTACTCACCACATTACAACTGTATCATCCAACCGCACGGGGCAATAAGAAGCAATTCTCAAGATCGATCGATCGATTGGTGACGACATTCACATGCAAGTCGTCCGGCGGGAGCACCTTCTGGTATGGATCTAGCGCCGAAAAAACTGCTCTTGTGACTTCTTTCCCGTTCCTCGCCATGCCCGGGCAGATCTTGCACGCGACCTCCTACTCTTTTTGCCTCTTCTCCTATACTCTACCACTGTCACTTTCGCTGTACATAGCATCATCCACTCTCTCCGCATTCGCGAACGCGCGACATTGTATTTGCAGTCGCTGTGCTTGGGGCTGAGAGTCTTGGTTTCAGGAGAACAAGTTTGGATTTCTTGGGAGGCGGTGCACAAGGAAGCGGACTGGAAACGCGCATTGGAAGAAACATACACATTTCATCGACTGGCATCACAAAACTCGCCGTGAGGCGATATACCCGCAATGGCATCGGCATTGCTCTCCAGCTTGAACCCGGTCAACGCTTTCCCAAAGTACCATGGTTCCTACTCGGTCGGCACCGTGGACGTCGAGGTCCCCATCTCCGACCTCCCCTCGCCATCCGAAGTCCCGGAAGACGCACAACCCACCATCGCGTTCCGAATATTCTACCCCTGCGTCAAACCCGCGAGCAGCGACCAGGACCGACCAGTCCGATGGGTTCCGCAGCCGCAGCGATTGACCATCGCGGCGCTGATGAAGTTTCTCGGGATTAAAGAGCGGACGGCGGGTTTGATGTCGTATTTACCGCAGCAGTTCTATTATATCAAGCTGCGAGCGCATCGGAATGCGAAGCTACTGGATCCACCGACGAGCAATGGGCGGTGGCCGGTTACGGTGTTCAGCCATGGGTTGGCGGGGAGTAGGAACGCGTATAGCTACGTTTGTGGCGATATGGCGAGTAATGGGATGATTGTGATTGCGCTGGATCACAGGGATGGGAGCAGTCCGATACAATACGTGCGAGGGACGGCAGGGACGGAGGCGAAGTGTGTGTATCCGGTCAAAATCAGCCACGAGCCGTGTGCGGAGGTATATGAGGCGAGAGACAAGCAGCTGAGGATACGGCTGTGGGAGATCAGCATGGCGTATGAGGCTTTGATGAAAATTGACAAAGGCCAGGAGCTGGAAAACTTAGACTCGAACACGAGTTTGAACCCGAAGGAGCGGGTGGAGATGCTGTGGCAATTTGACGGCAAGATGGACATTCAGAGAGCGGGCAAGGTCACCTGGTGCGGCCATTCGTTTGGCGCGGTGACGATGACGCAGCTGGTGAAGACCATCTACTACGCCAGTGAGCGGACGGCGGACGATGGTAAGCCGCTTCTCACTCCGAATGCGGATGCTGCAATAGTCCATCAGATCCTGCCTGAGTCGCCCACACTTCTGCTCGATATGTGGGGATTACCTCTACAGTCTCCCGACCAAGCCTTCCTCTGGAACCGACCTCTACCTTCATACGCAGTTGGTGGCCCACAAGGCGCGAACATCCTCTCGATTCTTTCCGAAGGCTTCTACAACTGGAAAGACAACCTTAATGTCAATAAGCACACCATCGCAGCACCCTCTCGATCTCGACGACCGTCCGCAGCACCACGACTCACCCGCGAGAAAGGTAAGCTCCTACCTGCATGGGCGAGATTGCGGGATCACTCACCTGGTCACGACTCTGGCTACGCTTCACACGATTCGCGATCACCGGCTCGATCTCTTCATCGGCAACGGAGTAGAGCGTCAGGGCTGAGCAGCGCGCTAAGCAGCGCGACACCATCACCGAAGACAAGCCCAGACCGACAACCGCAGAAGTCAGAAGGGCCACACATGTTCTACGTAGAGCGCAGCCAGCACTTCAACCAGTCCGACTTCGGCATCCTCTTCCCATGGATCGCCAGACGCTTCACCAAAGCCGAGGAGCCGGAGCGGATACTCGAGCTCAACGTCCGGGCCATGGTGCAGGTTCTCCGCGGTGCAGGCATCGAAGTCGCTGGTGCAGACGACCCAGAGATCTTGAGCACTGAGAAAGTTGTTCGGAGCTGGATGTCCGTGCCCGTCGATGATGAGAACGCTGCACAAGCTACTGAACCGGGCGCATTGAGTGCGGTGAACAGGAAGTTGTCTGTGCCGTCGATTAAGGGCAATGCGGCGCCGAAAGATAGCATGACGATGGGGCAGCAGAAGGTTGGGGATGAGATAGAGATGTAACAGCGTGGAGATTTGTGCATATGGGAAGGTGCTGGGTTTTAGCATTTTGAGATATCCAGATGGGTTTGCACATGGGAGGCATAAGCGATGAATTTACTGTTGTATTTAGCAGTGTCCTGAGGACAGGGTCTTCGCATACCTCATTGTACAGATGACACTCAGCCGCCTACCCGGAACTCTCACGCACATGTCTGTTGCTATCAGGTGCAGGGTGCGATCTACCACGACCTCTGCACAACGATACTCCACGACAGTCGGATCACTGTACCACGATATACGAGTCCCTCAGCTAACGCCCGATCTACCTGGTCAACGAGCTGCGTGGCGGCCCCCCTGCTCACCGCTTCGAACTCTGGAGCTTGTTGTCTGTCAATTATCAGATGGCGACCTGCGAGATGGTCTTGATCGTGCGCACGAGGAAGCAGCGGTGGCTTGGTCCTGCGGCCTAGCCATAACACCGCCTGCTTCTGCTGCTGACTGTGGAGTCGGTGAGTTTCCTTACTCGATGCTCGATACGCACCAGCACAGTTGCGGCGTCGGCAGTTGTCGCAACATGGCTGTCCATCGAGCTCCAATGCCGGCTGGGCAGTTTGAGAGCAACATCGACACGCTCATGCCCTCATGCCCTCATATCTAGCCTCTAGCGCCTTGCTATACTGTGAGTATGCCGGTGCGAGGACCATGGTGGTGAAATATGACTCGAATATACCATGCAATCGCCGCTCTTGCTTCAGATTCCAGCGCTGACTGGACAATTTGGCAGCAACATGTTTTTCGCAGACGGCATTAGGCCATTGTTTAGCGCCTAGAATACTTACCTGAGTTCCGGAGCAACGATCTCAGGCATTAAGACGGCCAGGAGTGTCCGATTCGTCACAAACCTTGTGAGTCTTCGCGTTTGTCGAAAGCCTGCAGGTATATAAATCTAGACGAGCTCTAGAATACATACGGGACAGACGCAGCTTTGCCTTCTCATACTCCCACACATCACAAAACACTGTTGCCTCAATGTCGCACGTCACTGTCAATCCAGCAATTCTTTACTGGGGCACGCCAGTCGTCCTCATTACCACTTCAAACGAAGATGGCTCTTCCAACATCGGACCAGTATCATCAGCATTCTGGCTTGGGCACCGTTGTATGCTAGGGCTCGAGCACAACTCCAAGACGACAATCAACCTTCGTCGAACGAAAGAGTGCACCTTGAACCTCCCATCTGACGAGATGATCCAGCAAGTCAATGCTCTTGCCAAAACGACTGGATCCGAGCCCGTGCCAGACATCAAAGTTGCCCTCGGATACCGGTACGAGAAAGACAAGTTCGGCGTCGCGGGCTTGCACGAGCAGGCATCGGAGACGGTACAACCACCCCGGATAAGAGAATGTCCTGCGCAGATGGAAGCGGTGATGGTTGGGGAGTACGAGATGATGAGCAGTCTTCCCGGAGAGGCGAAAGGGTTCACGTTGGCGATTGAGGTGCGTGTCACGAGGACCTATGTCCTGGAGTCGTTGCGATTGGTGGGTCATGAGAACCGCATCGACCCTGATAAATGGCGTCCGATGATTACGAATTTTCAACACTTGTATGGTCTAAGGCAGAGGAATGGGGAGGAGTCGACTTTGGCGACGATCGAGGAAGAATTGTATCGCTTACCTGATTGTTGAGCAAGGCGACTGGAATCATAGCAAACTGACACCTTCAAGTTGAACAAGTAGTTTGAGGACGGGAAGAATAGTCAGTACATAATAGAACCTCGTTATAATGATATTCGGGTCAGCACAACCTCTCTATAACGATATCTGCGCACATCCGCTAGCGCTCGTTGAGCCTCACACCGCCTTTCCTCCAATTCTGCCCCTGCGTCACTTTCAAAAAGTTCGAAGCTCTCAATCTCTCTTTCCCTCCCCCAAGCGCCGTCCTCACCAACGCTGCGTTTCTTTGCTCCCAAACAGACGAACGTCGGCGCACTTGTACCCACGTTCTGTCAATCACAAAAAGCAAATGAGAAATTCGGAGTAATCTTCAAACTTTACTGCCACCCTCTGTCCGCCAGAGCTCTGGCAAGCTGCCCGTGAGGGCCTGCCGTGACACTCACGGTTGCATTTGGCATCAGAAAACTTCAGCCCCGCATGCTCTGAACTTGCAATTGCTCTCCCCGGGCGATAGTGAGGGAGGGGTGTGTCGATGGCTATGGGAGCCGGTGCGGAGATTGTGTGTGCTGCCTGCGGCGGTGCGATCACTTTAGTGCAATACGCGGCGTACCTGACCTCTGCTACCTCTGCGCGAAAGCGTGGGTGGTGGAGGGAGGGTATCATTCGATTCCGATTACTCTGGTGAGGATGGTGCTTCAACTTTTTTTTCGCAAGGTGAGTCATGAGCTTGGGGTGTGGTGAAGATACGGGATACTGCTAACGTCTAACCATATCTACTTGACAAGTACCCGTGTTTCTCCGCTTCTCCCAAGCCGTCGGCGTATTTGACCAGCTTTGGCTTGGAGGTTTTAGGTGGAGGAGGGTCTTGGGCGATCTCGTCGGAAAGAGCATACATCAAATCGGTACGCATGGTGTACTTGACGCCTTGGACGACGTCTTCGCCGCTGTGGATGAGGTCGCGGTGCTGGAAGATGAGGATACGGCCGGTTTTGGGCTGGACATCGAGCCGGCGGATCATGTTGTGGGCGAAGAAGGTTGTGGCGCCGCCGACAAGGACACTTTGTACGTTTTCCGACTTCTGCTTCTCGCTCATGTCCTTGAGCTCGTCTTCAGCCACCGTCCCGGCGTCGTTAAGGTAGAGATGCATCGTGAAGTTCGACCTCTCCTTCCTATCCGGTGTCTCATATACCCCATCACAGTGGGCTCGGAAGTACTCTCCACCAACATACTTCAGAAATCTCATCCTCTCGTTCGGCCTGGTGAACTTCCACACCTCGTTCCTCTTCGACGGGCCGTGCCCAAAGATCGTGGGCGCGTTCTCCAGCCTCGCAATTTCTTGGACATCAGGCAGATGGTCGATCCGTTTCCATATCCTCGAGACCATTTCTCGAGAGTCCCAAATGATGCGTCCGCAATTGCGTGCATCTGTGATGAGCATCTGGTTGCCGCCACCGACATTCACCAAAGCTCGCTCCCATCCTGTTGGTGAGGTGGCTTCGGCGGCACGGATGAGGGTGGAGCACTCTTCCGGGCTAAGGATGTTGTCGAGGATGAGGGCGTAGCGGTCTGTGTATTCGGGGAGGGTCGTCTTCGAAAAGTCTATCCGATTAACGACGATATTTGGGGCGGGTGTGGTGAGAAAGTTCTCTCCCAGAGGAGAAGGGAGTTGTTGGGAAGCCATGGCGGCGGTTGTGAGCGCGAGGAAGTTTCACTGGGTTGGAGAACCAGGTATTATGTGTTCTCGAAGGATATTGGTGCCTTGGTGTGACTCTGAAGGCGGCTGTTAAAGCTCAGCCTCATTGGGTTGGCTCGAGCGAGATGCCTGGACCACGGGGCCGTATTTACTTTGTATACTTTGTATACCAATAACACATTGTACGTCCTGTCTTCGTGCGTCTTGACTCTCCTACACGCATGGTAGAACTCATGGTAGTGTACGGCTCATACTGCTGCTCGAAGTTTTCTGGAGACACGGAGATGATCTACAGGGTCTCACAGATCGTGGTGGGGTGGTTCTGCAGGCACCAAGCTCTAAACTCTCTGCTCGATATTGAATGAGGAAGCCTGGAGTCATTGAGTGTTCGACGTGATGGAAACTGACTGCTATATAGCCCGTGGTGTACCTGGTACCATAGACAAATCCCACATATGGCCATCAAATCGCTCCTGCCATCCTCGTCACATTCCAACCAGCAACTGACCCCACCACGATCACATGCTGAAACACAATAGTGACGAATAACCTTGGCAGGCCTCGCGTTCCATTACCTGCCAGCGGTGAAAACAACTTCATCCTTCTTTACCCCCACTTACTATACCCATTGACTACCACAACCACCCACGATGGCGCTCAAGATCTCGCCGTCACTTCCACTATACCTGCTCATAGCAGTCGTCTTCCTCACCCGCCCCACCCACGCCTTTGGTGCAGGCAACATTGGCACAACCTCGAAGATCGAAGGCTCCAACTGGCGCCATGGAGACATCGAAGACACCTTGCTTACACTCCTCACGGCACGAGCATGGAGACACGGCAAGTTCTCGAAGATGGACGTCAAGCGCGTCTACTTCGGCAACTGGCTCAGAGACTACAGCCAAGCTGTCGACGTGGGCACTGTCAAGTACGTCAGCGCCGAAGCCATTCGTTTACTGCTCTGGGTGCTTGGCTTCATGAGCTTCGGCTATGGCACTGGAGAGTTTGAGGTCACGAGAGATAGGTTGGGCTGCTATAGGCCTGAAGAGCATATCGACAACCCCAAAGACTATGCGGATAATATCGATGCCAGGCAATATGATCGACGTCTACGTGGCCCAATCGATGAGAGACGCGAGCTCAGCATTGACGAGAGGACTGGTCTGAAGCACTATATCGCGACTGAGGACATTGGCATTACCACGTCTGCGGGTATGGTTCGCGATCTCTTCATGCGCTGTATTCAACTGGGTCGCCGCTACGGACAAAACAACAACGAGAAGGACTTCTTCGAGGCACTTCGTCTTCTGGGCACGGCTTCTCACTGCTTGGAGGACTATGCGGCCCACAGCAACTACTGTGAGCTGGCCCTCATCGAGATGGGGGAGCAAAATGTCTTCCCGCACGTTGGCCGTCGAACGCAAATCCAGCTCAGAGGCGCACGTCAAGCCGTGTTTCCGATCGTCACTGGCAGTAAGCATACTATCGCCACCCTCTAATGTCGGATAATGCTAATCGATTAATTCCAGCATTCGGAGGCGTCGACTTTCTACACTCCGTCATGGGTGAGCTCAGTGACAAGGCCACGCAGTCCGAGATCCAGGAACTCGAAGGAACAGTCAAGCAGTCGAGGCGACAGGACACCAGCCTGTTGAAGCAGCTTCTCAGCAAACTGCCTTCTGGCATCCTCGGATCCGAAGACCACGCCGGCAAAGCCGATCAGCTGCAGGCCAACGCAGCCGCAGCTCAGATGCAGAATATGCACATCTCGCCAAAAGAGCCTGAAGCTTTCACCCAGCAGGTCAACATCCTTTCTAGACAGATCTACCCCATCCTCGAGTTCCACGACAATCTGATCAAGAACATCTCCGAAGCCATGGATAAGATTCCCATCCTTCCAGACTTGCTCGAACAGTTGACGGAGCAGGTCAACATCTTCGTCTTCTCACTTATTGCGCCGTACGTTCTGCCGATTATAAACCAAGTCAAGACTGAGCTCCAAACCGGATCAAGCGAGGTCATCAAGTCTAGCGAAGAGAAGCAACTTATCGTGTTCCACGACGACTCTTGCACAGACCCGACCCACAGCATGCTCTCGAAGGATCACTTCAGTAACGTTCTCAACGAGCCTTGCGGCAAGGTTGCGTCCGCAACTGTCGCTTGGGTTGTGCCGCAAATCGTTGCTTGCTGGGATGATCCAAGCATCGATATCAACCGCACCTGCGATCGTGTCATCAATGGCATCTTCCACCACCCAGCTCTCCGCGAGTACGGCGAGGATGGAGCCAGAGATGGCCGCAGCGCGATGTTCGGCGTTGTGGAGAAGTGGTGGCGCGAACTGGACGACCGCGAGCGCAACCATCTACGTGATCAGCTCAGCCGGGAAGGTGTTCAACAAGGACGAAACCACAAGGAAGGCGTACACGACTCCGGTCATGGCTGTGGAAAGCCTTTGGGCATGCCTAACTTCAACACCAGCAAGAGCTCTGGCGCCATTGGAGGGCTGCCAGTCGGTGCTATCATGGGTAGTTCTGGAGCAGGCTCTGGAAGCAGCTCGATTGGCACGATGGCTGGGAATGCTGTTGGAGGTGGTGCTTTGGGAGGCATTGTTGGTGGCATTGCAGGCGCTGTTGGTGGCGATATGCTTGGCCAAGGCTTTGAAGGCGCCGACAAGCAGAAGTATCAGCAGTCGCACCAAGGGCGTGACGGGTCACATACGGACAAAGTTTCCGAATTTGGACATCAACAAGGCGGTCCACATGGTGATAAATATGGACAGGCCGAGATGCGTCACACTCAACATCCCGACGGCGGATACCAAGAGCAGTATTCGCGCTACGAGCAAGACGGTCGGCAGGGGCATACAGGTTATGGCTTCCAGCAGACGACCGATGTTCGTCCACAGCAAGACGGTGGCTACTCGCAGCGTACTGAGCGTCGTTACGAGCATCCCGGCGGTACCTGGGACAGCGAAGTCCAGGAGCAGCGTGTCAACGCGCAGGGTCGCCAAGAGTCGCACGAGGAGACCAAGCATGGTCGCAAGAACAAGAACAAGAGCGATGATGATGATGACAGTGACGACGACGACAGCGAAGACGATTTCGAGAAGAAGCAGAAGAAGCAGAGGAAGAAGGAGGAGAAGCGCATGAAGAAGCAGCGTGAAGAGGAGAATGAGAGGCGTGGTGGTGGTGGAAGGAGGAATTCTGGGGGTAGTGGTGGTGGTAGCCCGAAGCATGAGCACAGGCAAAGCCCTGGAAGCCCGAGGCACGAGCGGAGACAGAGTGGTAATGGAGGAGGTTTCGGTGGAATGTTCGGAGGTGGAGACGAGGGTGGACATCGAGGAGGCGGCCGGGGAGGAGGGCGTGGAGGAGGAAGGGGGATGGGTGGTCATCGAGGCGGTGGGCCTGGCGGACCTGGTCACGACGAGGGAGGTCTGAGTGGCTTTCTTGGTGATGCTTTCGGCGGAGGAAATGGGGGAGGTGGAGGAAGAGGCGGGCATAGAGGCGGCCGAGGTGGTGGAGGGGGTCACGAAGAAGGAGGTCTTGGAGCTATTGGCGGTTTCTTGGGTGATATGTTCGGCGGAGGAGGTGGAGGAGGCGGTAGAGGTGGAGGCGGCAGGGGGCATCGAGGTGAGTCGAGAGACATTGATAGTGGTGATATTGGCGCACCTGATGATCGGGTGCAGGACATTGAACAGCGGTCCGATTACGGCTCTGGTGCTGAGTATGGAGGGTCAAGCTATGGTCGCCGAGATGAGGACGAGGAACGATCTTATGATCATCCGGATGTGGAGCAGACTTACGCACAGCAGTCATACGATGAGCAAAGTTCGTACGGCCATCAGTCGTACGTTGATCAGTCTCGCAACGACGATCCGCAGTCATACGGCGGTCAGCGATCGTATGGAGGCTACGAGCAAGCTCCTGTCGAACAGCAGTCCTACAACTAGCAGCAAACTTACGGAACACAGCCTTCGTACGGCGAGCAACAATCATACGACAGTGAGCAACAGCGACCGCAGTATGACACCGAGCCTGGCAACCACCGTGGAGATGAACAGTACCGTGATTCAACCAGCGGGTACGGTGATGGGGCTTATGGTCAGAGCGGATATGGAAACGAAGACAGCGGCGACAGACGCTACTGAAGCGTCGTGGGCTGCAGGAGTTGATGACCTGTGACGATTTCATGGCGAACAGATGAAAATGAGTCTACAATTGCTGCGTGGTATAATTCATGCACACGGCGGCTAGCTTCCGTGATAGCTGCTATTAATGAATGTTGCTCGTGTGGGTGCCTCAATCTGGACTGTTAAGTCAATTTTGCGTAGACTCGACAACTGCTCAATTCCGCACAATTTGTAAGTCAAGCTTTGAAGGCTGAAAGCTGACTATATGCCGCTGACAATGCATTGTGGTTATCTAAGGTATTAGTGAGGCTCAACTCCACCTCACTGGCGTTCATATATGTGTATGGTACCTGAGCAACGTTCTGCCACATAAGTAGAGGTAGGACAAACGAAAGCGACCATTCAAGTACAATGACGACCTCGTCACTCGCCGTCTCCGTCGTGAAGGACAACCTCCACTCAGTCTTCGAAGAGCCCGACGCCACGAAACGGAGAGCTGCGATCGAGAGACTATGGGTTCAGTCGAGCGATGCTGTCTTTGTCGACCCTGGTCATGTCTGGCGCGGTCATGATGGTATTGATCAATGCGTTGCTGCGCTTGTGGAGAAGTTCAAGGGCTGGGTGTTTGCGGAGATAGGTGCGCACGCCTCTCTTCTCCATTGCGGTGCAAGATATAACGCTGATGTACCGGTCGCTCCTATAGGCTCGCCGCAAGTCTTGCCAGAGAGTGGACCGGATGGTGGACTGCAGGTTGTGAGGCTGGATTGGGGATATGGACTGCCTGGGGAGGAGCCGAAGGTGAAGGGGCAGGATGTTGCGACTATTGTTGATGAGAGGATGAAGATGTTGGTTGCGATTCTTGCGCCGATAGAAGGCAGCTAGCTGGATGAATGTGGCGCCCTGATGTTTGCGGAAGCCTGACTGTGTTCTTGCTGCCCAGTGTGTCAACTCTTGCTCAAGGAAACTCACCGCAAACATTCTATGAGAATCTCGGTATAAGGTCGAGTACTTCTGTTCATGACTTCCTTGATTCTTTACACCCAAACACGCACACATCTGCAACAAGTCAACACTATCCGTGTATCATTCATAGATTTGCTGAAACCTGCCTTCGAGACCCCAGAAACCCTATCTGTCTGTTCGCTTTGCAGGATGATTCCTGGCTTCTCTAAGAAGGGCACCCAAAGAGCTGCTGCGGGAGGCGCACTCTATTCTGACAGTAGCAACAACAACCGTAGCCGTCATTCCAATAGTTCACCTAGAGGCGCGCCTGCGGGTAGTCCCTCCACGAGAGGTAGTGGCACGAGAGGTACGGCTACTGGTAGTCCCTACGAGAGGCGGAGCTGCGGGCAGTCTCTCTACAAGAGGTAGTGCCACGAGGGGCCCGGCTACCGGTAGTCCCTTGGCGAGAGGTAGCGGCACAAGAGGTCGCGGCAACGACAGTATGATAGGTGCCGCTGCGAGCGCGAGCAGCCGTAACGAGGGCTTCCAAGCATCGTCCGAGGAGCGGGAGCGATTTTTCCGAGAGAAGGATGAGAAGTGGGCCAAAATCGTGTAGACCAAATACAAGGTCGTGAAACGACACGGGGACCCAGCCATGGAGATAGCGGACTGTGTGATGAAACGCGACCAGGATCCGCCAGATTGGGAATTACTGCGCTGGGTGCACCCAGGGTCGTTCGACATGCTAAAAGCTTCGACGAACATTCACGAATGGATCGTGAAAACCGCTGCGCCATTCGCCAAAGATAAGCAAGCTAGCGAAGCCATCAATAAGGCAAAGGTGAAGTTAAGAGCCCGCAATAAGGGAGAGACTGCAAACCTGAGCCGTGATGACCAAGAACGGGGGTTCTGGGAGACCTGCAGACTTGCACATATGGTCCGCCAGTGGCAGAAAGCGGGCAAGGTGGTCTTACCGAAAACTGACGTCACTCACTTGAATATGCCCACAAAGACTGCGGAGCGTAATGATGGAGGTAAGGTAGCTTGAGCATCAGAGCGAGATGCCTGAGGTGCGTTGGCCTTATTGGGGGTTTCCTGGTGTCCATTGGGAGCTGTATGTATGTAGGTAGTTGGTAGATAGGCTGATGTCGGCATCCTCATTCCATGATTCCTCATCCCGAGCTCTGAGAAAAGATGATGCATATTACTGGTGAGGCGTGCGGTACGTTTTCTGTGGTGGTGTCCTCCATTGGATGCGCAGTGATCCTGTGTGCACCGGATTGTGTAACGTCTTCCCTCTCATCCCTCCGGACTGGCCGATAGTGGAATGTAGGTTGTATGGTCGTAATGTGGTTGTAGCAAAACCAGGAGAGAAACACATCGCTACCTTGACTGGAAAGAAGACGCAGAACTTGGTTGCCATGTTGGAGGCTGCAAGCGAGGTCTGAGAGGGTAGGTGTAATGCGTGAGAAGAGATTGGAGGAGATATGGGCACAGCCTTCTTCGTACCTGACTTCGTACCTGACTTCGTACCTGACTTCGTACCTGGCTCGACCAGCGATTGTTGGTATGCGGTCTCGCCGATGGGAGTCTCGCCTTCACACTTCGCGCACAAGGTAAGCAAGAGAATCCACCTAGCAGATGTTTATGGTATGCGTCTGGGAGTTGGATCATGGGCGGACGTTCCTTGCGCCGTAGCCAAAACAAGAAAGATGATCAGCATGTGGTTGACGAAGAGTGTGCTTCAGCGTTCACTCTCTCGCACAAGCAATGGTGCCTTCAAGCTGTTCTCATGGTCTTTGCTCGCGTTTTGAAGTCGTCGATGATTCCGAGAATCCCGATGGATCGTTAAGATAGACTTTAAGCTTCTCCAGATTGAGCGCCACCACCCCACGTGATCTCCAAGGAAAGGTACATGTAATCTGGTTTATCATCTAGGCGTCCTTCCTGGTGACCGTAAAATTGCCCTCGCTTGTAAGGCTTGTTTGCACAGCCTTCTGATTCGGGGATCGACCATTCTGCGAATGCTTGTTGGCTCTTTCACACCGAGTTGGCACAGCAAGCGCAGTCGCGTTCTTGGCGGAAGAGAGGCGAAGCAAACGCATGATTTCATCGTCATAACAGCCCCATGCACGACAAACAACAGTTCGTTTGCCTCTCACCACCTTCATCTAAGCAGACCTCAAAACCAAATTCTCCGAGCCTATACCACCAACCTCTCAATCCTCGACAAGAAGGATATCAAATCTGACACCGACAATATTCATTCGCGAAGCGCGCCGTCAACATGAAGCTCTCACAGGCAATCTTCTTCCTCCTGGCCTTCGTCACGTCCATCCACGCGTTCGCGCTTCCTGACGCGTTCGACGCTACTGACAAGCTCTCCGATCTATGGAAGCGTAGGGGTGGCGGTGGTGGTCGCGGTGGCGGAAGTTCCGGTGGCGGCAGCAGCAGGGGCGGTGGCTCTTCTTCCAGCAGCTCAGGACCCGCCCCTCGATCCTACGCCGGTGGCAGCTACTACGGTGGAGGAGCTGCTACTCCGTACCGATCCGGTGGGCGCTCGCCTGCTGGTGTTGCACCCGTCTTCCTTGGAGTCGGTGCTCTGGCAATCTTCCCCGGCATCTGGCTCTACGGCGCATATGCCTACTCCTACCCCGGCTACTATCACTACCACAACAACACCTCCAACCAGAACGAGAGCCGCCAGATGGAGTGCCTTTGCGGTCGCTACCAGGAGTGCGGATGTGATGCGAAGAACGAGACTGATTATCTCACGGATGTTGCCAACAACCAATCTATTGCTCGTACGTGCTTTTATGAGCCAAACTTTCCATCTACATTTCAAGCACTTGCTAACGGATCTTTACGAATACAGGCGTGGCGGACGTGGACGGCCAGCAGAAGCTCGTTATCAACGGCACTCTACCCAACGGCACCTCGACCACAAGCGCTGGCACGAGCTACGGGCAGAATCTCGCTGAGATGAGCGGTTATTGGGTGGCAGCTGGCATCGTGGTCTATGCTGTGTGGTTCATCTGAAGTGTTAACTGCTGATTGTTCTGACTGTTGCCATCGAGATTGCTGAGGATGGTTACGTGAATTCAATTTGAATCTACGACAAGCCATCGGCAATGGTGCTGTGTTGCCTTCAAGGCTTAACACCTACACGCATGTTGTGTATACTAGAAAATTCACATTCTACCAACTCGTATGCGTGCAAGGAAGTCCACAACCGTTTTCTAGCAAAAAGAAGAGAGGTCTATACAAGGTCAAATAGAGTTGTGCCCAATGCATCCACGAGGGCGGACCGAGGGAGTGGCAGTGGCAGAGGGGTCTCCAGCTCAAGCCAACTTCACCATTGTCCAAGTATAGACTACATACATATGTTCCAGTCGTTGTATCAACGTCAACCTCGTACTGAGTCAATCACGGAGAATTACCCTGAGCTGGAATCGTGGCAAAACTAGGTACCATAGAAGACGAAGGAGATGCCGCTTGCCAACTCCCCAGTCTTCATTGCCGGTATTGGCATCTGCCATCCAAGGGGCTCTCATGATATCAGCGACACTGTTCTAGCCGCTGGCACCAAAGCCCTTCTCGATGCTGGCCTAACGTACAAGGATGTCAAGCAAAGCGTTGCGTGTTTCCTCGATGAAGACTTGAGCGTCAAGCGAGAGTCCTTCGAGACGTATGGACGGACTGGCACGCCGGTGTGCAGAGTCGATAACTACTCTGGCTTTCATGTGGCGTCCCAGTTTGTGAAGGCAGGTGGTGCACAGTGCGTTATGATGGTTGGGTTTGATCAGGTAGACTTCGACTAAGAACGAGTGAGAAGCGCTGTTTGACTAATACATATACTGTGAAGGGCTACTCAAGGCGGCCATCTAGTGACTACCGGGTACGAAGAAACATGATTCTCAAGACCGAACTTGTGGTTGTTGACAGATTTCCGTACACAGGTAGCATCCATAGCGCTTATCCTCGTATCGCAAACCTTTCTGCAGTCACACGCATACCTCAAGGACTCTGCCATACTCATCCTCGCCAGCCAGGTCAACAGTCCCATCCACTCGCGCACATCGAACGCAGATGACGAGACAATCGCGACCAGGACTTCTATTCAGGCCGCTCTTCGACAGTCCGCGCTGCTCCCTGAAGATTTCCAGATCGTGGAGCTGCGCCATGGATCGAACCAGAGCGTGCAGGCAGCGCTAGGTGAGATGAAGGTCAACGAAGACAGCACGGCAAGTCCGGTCTCACATCCATTCATCGGACAGACAGGCTTGGGAGGGCTGTGTGAACTGGGTGAGTGGCTTTGCATGAATACTACTTTTGATGTCGCTCTGCTAAACAGATCTCAACACTAGTGTGGCAACTTCGCGGCTGGACACGCCAGCGCTCTGTACCGCAAGCACGCAACTGCCTTCAGTACACTCTTGGGCCGGATGGCACAGCCTACGCTACTGTCCTCAGTCGTGCAGACGGTCGAGCCGCGCCCTCATGGGATCAGGTGGAGCATGTTCGGGACGGCCGAGAACGGCTTGCTCACAACCCTGCAACCGAGACGAGAGAAGTCTCTTTCGAGGACTGGGAGGCCGTGAAAGCAAACGACAACTTCGTGCCTGTCGAGACGGTGAAGCGGTTGAGGTTGGCGGCTAGGGGAGGTGATCGAGCGGCGCTGGCGAGGCTGTAAATGTACATCTTGACTTGATCGATGGAAGACTGCCATGTATAGCAACAAGTTCAGAATCATGGAAGCCACAGATGGGAGCTTGTAGAATCATGTTTCGGGCTTTCTCGCCCAAACTACACCTCTGTATAGACGTTCAGCCTGGTCCTCGCTCCAAAGAAAGTGCGAAACTTACATCTTGTAGTAAGCATGGTTCTTCTTGTCATTCAACGCTGCCCGAAATTTGGCAACGAAGATCTGTATTTCTTCCATCTGCCACTGCAACACCTTGGTGAGCAGGAACAGCGCCCAGCCCTCACATCCTTGGAGGCAGTAATAGTAGTTCCATTGTCCGATTTGCTTCATCAACTGCAGAACATCGGTGCTGTCAGCATCAATCACCACTCTCACAAGCGAATGCTCAAGATCGCAACACTCAACGGGACGGGCAAACGTACCTTATCCTTCGTCCACCCACCTACAGGAACCTTATACCAAACCTGATGCAGATCCACGAACCCAGCATCATGGATCAAGCTTTGCATCCGATCGGGGACGTTGAACGTCTTCCCCATCTTCTCCCCAGCGTCAACAAACGTCTTGCTCCACTGAGCCATGATATGGTCGTCTCCGACCGTCCCATCATCGCTGACAAACGAGATATCCATGTCGAGATGCTGGATCCAGCCTCCTGGAGCCATGTGTTCGTAGGCCTGTCTGTACAAAGTAGGCCAGTCGCCTATGCTACCCATGAGGCAGCGGATGTGCACGAAGTCGAAGTGTTTGTACGGGAATGTCCACTCTGATTCTACATCATCGATGCTGAAGAAGCAGTTCGGCGGGACCCATGTTGGTTGTATAGGGCTGAGGTCTTGTGGGCACGGGGAATCAGCAGAGTTTCGGTCGTGGGAGGGCTCGCCATCAGTGCTTACCTATACCGTTGACCTCAGCATTGGGCCATGCTTCGGCGAAGTCCATGGCCCAAAGACCTGTACCGCAGCCAACGTCTAGGACACGAAATGGAGTCGAGGCTCCATCAAGAGCGGATGGCGTTGGCTTTGACGGGTTCAAAGGGACTAGGTAGAGCTGATGATTGAGCAGGAGAGTCAGCATATGGTGACCTATGTCGAGTTGGTCGTTCTGCTGGTCATCGTTGGGACCCTACAGAACAGAAGGGTAAAAGGGTCAGCAGTGTCTTAAGTAAGTGAGACCCGCAGACAAATGTCAACGGGTACCGTGTCACCCATCAGTTCTTACCCAGTAGTCATTTTGACCCGAGCGGAATTTATGCTACCACCAACCATATTAGTAGTCTGTCCGATGGTATACTCCAGAAGTCACTCACATATGTCCTGCCCCATTCTTCCCTGTGACGAAGGATTGTCGAGGCAAGAGATGTAGTGTCACTTTGTCTGCTGATTGTTAGAACAGCTCTTCGATTAATGCCGCATACGGAAGGAGCGGGAGGTTTTCTTACATGTCGTCTGCTCCAAGCGCCGAGTCATGATCCTCATCGACTTCGTGTTCTTGTGGTGGTATCTGCAGATATGCAACTTCATGTTATAGTGGCCATTTTGTGACGAGTGGGAAGCATGATGGACCCACCACCGTCGGGGCTCCCGCAGCGTCACCCATACTGTTGTACACCTCTCGGACCAAACCAAGCTTTCAGACCATTCTCCGAGGCCAGAACACACGCGGACGCTGTAGTTTGACTTATCAGTGCTACCCACAGCCCTCTGAATGAGATTTGAGTCCAAGGTGCGTGGGTCTCGACCTCTTCCACGAACACCACGAACACCACGAACGGCGGTCCGGACGGAGTACGGCCCGGAAGTCTCCCAAAACGCGTCGTCCCTCTCATGGCGTTCATCACCTGTTCAGCTGGTCGACAGCTAGAGCTCCTCAATGCAAGTACCCGTCTTGCTGTGCATCTGTCAGAACCCAGGACAAATGATATCGATCGATGCGTGGCCTGCTCATGCAAGCGGCACGGCCAGAATGCTCGCTTCTGCACGAACTGCAGCGGAGCCAAGTGCCGCGATTCGTCGACCACATGCCCGCGAAAGCACATCCATGCAAGCATGCGGCATGAACAACTAGTATATCGCTTGTGTGCCGACGGCGACCAGTTCTCGGACTACCATGAAGCTTGTACGGCCACCATTACCGGCTCCTATCCAGCTTGACCTGCTTCCTTACAACCTCTAGGAGCCTCATAACTACCACAATGGCCGTTCGTGAGGTCCTCGACCCAATCCTGGACCACAGATGGATCGCTCTCGTAGCGTTGCTCGTCCTCTACACGACCAGCATAACCATCTATCGCCGCTTCTTCCATCCACTAGCTAAAGTACCAGGCCCCTTCCTACCAGCTGTAACGAAGCTCTACCAAACCTACTACAACGGTCGATACTATCTCCAGATCGAGAAGCTACATCAGAAATATGGGCCGATCGTACGCATCACTCCCGACGAGATACATCTCAGCGATGCGAAGGAGTATGACAAGATCTACTATGTGGGCACAAAGTACTGGAAAAGTCCCATCTTCTACAGCGCTCTCAATGTCCCACACTCGACCTTCGGCACTCCCACGAATGAAGTACACAAGATAAAACGAGGTGCCCTGAACCCAATGTTCTCGCGGCAGAAGGTTCTAGAGCTGGAAGATATCGTGCAGGATAAGGCCGAGAAGGTCTGCGCGAGAATGCAAGATGGCGTTGATCAGGATCAACCAGTGGATCTGCATCATGCATTCAGAGCGGTGTCTGTCGATGTGATATCGGACTTTGCGTTCGACAAATGCTACAACTTCCTCGACCGAGACGATATAGGTGCGACGTTCTTCGAGATGGCCAGAGGCCTTGGTCCGGCGATGTGGGTGTTCCAGCAGTTCCCGACCTTCCAGCCTATAGCTCTGAAGACTCCACCGTGGCTCGCGCCGTATCTGTCGAAACCGCTGGGATATGTGGTCGGCATGCAGATGGAGTGTGCAAGTCAGATCGAAGGTGTCCAAGACAACATCCGCGATAAAAAGGATCTGGGACGACAGACGATATTTACCACACTTCTGACGGAAGAGGACAAGCCGGATGGTTATCAGATACCCACAACCTGGCAGTTGAAGGACGAGGCGTTCAGTGTCCTGGTCGCCGCAGCAGATACTACTGGGAATGCCATGACCGTGGCTACGTTCAATGTATTACACAACCAATCGATCTACCGGAAGCTCGTTGCGGAATTGGAGAAGACGTTCCCGAATCCAAGCCAACGACTGTCTTTTGTCGAGCTTGAGCGTTTACCATACCTGGTTCGTCTTCCGTATGACATTGGCTTATTCGCGCCACGCTGACGGTATCTCTAGACAGCGGTAATCAAGGAAGGTCTTCGCCTGTCTTTCGGCGTCGTTGGCCGCCTACCCCGTGTCGTCCCAGAGGGCGGAGCGGAATTTGACGGCCACTACATCCCTGGTGGATATATCGTCGGCATGTCCAGTTGGATGATGGTAAGCTTTAACACGCGACATTGCTCTTGGTATCGGAGAGTCATACCATCCTACTTACCAGCTGACGCCTTCTACAGCACCGCGATCCGGATGTCTTTCACGATCCCGAGCGATTTGATCCGGAACGATGGCTGAAGTCGCAAGAAGAATTCCGACGCCTAGATCACAACATGGTTCCGTTCGGACGTGGAACAAGACAGTGTGTCGGTATGCCATTGGCGTACACTGAGCTCTATGTGACTCTCGGCACGCTCTTCAGAAGGTTTCCACGTGGATTGAAGGTCCACAAGACCACGCCGGAAACTATGAGAGACTATGAGGACTTCTTCAGCAGCTACCATCCTAATAGTAAACGCGAGGAGTGGTTCAAGGCTTACATGGACGCTGATGAGAAGGCTTAGCTGTGGTAGGCGGATATAATGATACTATCTGATGCTGACCCTGCGTGCATTCCTTTCATTGCTCGACGCGTACGGCTTATCTTTGGTCAGCAGCAGTATCTACAGGCACCGATCATGAAGCAGCTTCCTAATTGGGAAACCCCGCATCTCGAGCAGCACGAAGGATGCAGGTGCCGCCGTCCTCCACTTATAATTACTACCACCTTACCTCTCCAGCACTACCTACCCACCTGCCGTTGTACCGTGCTGAGGTTGCATACGGTGAGCCTACCTTAGCTGAAGACCTACAACATGAACGTGACTAGGCTGTCGACCATTCTTCGTTCCTCGCTTCATCTTTACTACGAAATGATGCAGTGAGGGACAGATCCAGTCATCGACCATGGACATTGAGCGAACGGCTCCCGGCGATGCGAAAGCAAGTCTCGAAAAAGTGCAGTCTCCAGTTGCAACGGAGGACATCGCCAATTTGAAACATGCGAGCATCGACGAGCACAGAAACGTCGGCACACTCGATCGGAAGCTCAAGTCTCGCCATATTCAATTCCTCGCCTTGAGTGGCGCTATCGGTACTGGCCTATTCGTCGGATCCGGCCAGGTTCTCTCACTCGCTGGTCCGTTATCTGCCTTCCTTGCCTACGCCATCACGGGCTTCAATCTGTTCTGCGTCATCAATGGGCTCGGTGAAATGGCAACGTACTTGCCAATACCAGGCGCGGTGCCGGTGTTCGCGGCGAGGTTCGTGGACCCGGCTTTGGGGTTCTGTTTGGGTTGGAACTACTTTTATCAACTTGCTATAGGCGTGAGCAAGATCTCAATCAATCTAGAACATATCAAGCTGATAGAAACTAGGTTCCAATAGAAGTCACAGCAGCGGCGATAGTCATCGACTACTGGCCAAATGACGTTCCGACGGCTGTGTGGATCACTGTTCTCCTCGTTCCCATGGTGATCATCAACTGCCTCCCAGTCAACGTCTACGGCGAAGCTGAGTTCATATTTGGTGCTATCAAACTCACAACTATCATGGGCCTGATTCTGCTGATGCTCATCATTGATCTTGGCGGCTCTCCCAACCACGATCGCATTGGGTTTCGCTACTGGGTCGACCCTGGCCCGATGAACACATACTTGGTCTCGGGAGCTCTGGGGCGGTTCCTCGCCTTCTGGAAAGTGTTCATCCAGGCTACTTTCGCATATGGAGGAAGCGAGATGTGTGTTATTGCGGCCGGCGAGACGGAGAACCCAAGAAGGAACATACCCAAAGCCGTGAGACGAGTGTTCTGGCGGATATTGATCTTCTACGTTCTCGCTATCTTGCTCGTTGGGATGTGCGTGTCTTCAGAGGATCCAAGACTACTCAACGCCATCGACAAGGGCAGGCCTGGTGTTGCCGCGAGTCCATTCGTGATTGCCATTGTCAATGGTGGCATTCCCGTCCTACCGTAAGCAGAACTTCAACCCTACACATAGGCGGTACTGATCAGAACCAATACAGATCCATCATAAACGGCGTTGTCCTTACCTCCGCCTGGTCCGCGGGTAACGCCTTCTTCTACTCTTCAACGCGCATCCTCTACGCTTCCGCCCTCGATGGCAAAGCACCCAAGATCTTCACCTTCGAGCGCTTTGGCGTGCCTTACGCCTGTGTCATCCTTACTGCAGCCATCGGTTTGCTGGCATACCTGAACGTCGCGAACGCCAGCGCGGACGTCTTCTTCTGGTTCAGCAATATCAGCGGTGTCTCCACGCTGGTCGTGTGGGGCAGTATCAATGTCACATACCTCCGTTTCTACCACGGTCTTCGAGCGAATGGCATAAGCCGAGACGATCTACCGTGGAAGGCACCTCTGCAGCCATTCCTGGCATACTTTGGGATCGGCTTCTGCAGTCTAGTGGCATTCTTCAATGGCTACGACTGTTTCTTTCCGGGCAACTTCAGCGCCAAGACGTTCTTGCCGCCGTACATCGACATTCCGATTTTTGCCGGTTTGTTTTTCGGGTACAAGTTCGTGATGAAGACGAAGCTCGTCAAGCTGAGCGAGATGGATCTGTGGAGTGGCAAGAGTGAAATAGATGCGCACATCTGGCCGGAGAGGAAACCACGGAACTGGCTGGAGAGGGCGTGGCAGTGGATTGCTTGAGGACTTACTGCTTCGCCAGCCGCCACCAGTTCATGGAGACGCCTCATGTTTCGTGTCTCGGTCTGTGCAGCGGTCGCACTGACATGCCTTCATGGCGTCCCAGCATCTTTCCTTGGAATATTTCCAAGCCAACATCGGGACAACGTCACAAAGAGCAGGTTCATGGATCTGCGACGATCGGAATGTAACACAACCGACGCTTTGGCTACCGGGACTATTAGCGGTACATGCATTCGCAACCTCACATTTCCTCATTATCAACGTCTGAACACGCTTCAGCTCTACGGCTACCCGACGGCGGGATCATCATCCCAGACTTCATACTGTCGCAATGCTGTATGAGGCTTCAACTAGAAAGTCTCAACAGCGCAAGTTCAGCCACCACTTCCGCGACATACACAATTGCCGTGCTGATTATTGTGGATTTGCATCTTTAGGCGTCGAGTGGATTAGTCTCATCCATAACGAGAATGGTTTCCTTTTGCATTGTAAAGGTTTGCATTGTTCAATTCTCATGCTTTCGCTCTCCGGATGCAGCACCAGATCGCCAGAACAAAGGACGGTAGGTGGTTAGACAGCTCTAGTTGCGATCCCTACTAGACCTTACATCGAATATGAGTTAGACGCATACGTGTAAGTAACAAAGTCGTGTCTCCAGCATCATCCATAACTACTGAACAAACATGTCTTTCGACGGCATAGAATGGATAGTCTTCCGGGAGTGGGAAAATAAGATACTGGAGAAGATTAATCGAACAGCGGACATGAAACAGTGTCTGATAGACGCAGCCAAGGAGTGGAGACTGAAAACACACCCGGTTGAGCTCATCCAGAGTTTGGTCCTGGTACAAAAGAGTCTCAAGACCGTAACAACATACGAGCGCAAGATTGATCGCTGCGACAAGAAGCTTACTGGCCAAAACAACCTTGCGCGTCAGATCGAGCTTCAAACGGAACTCGAACGGTGTCTTGGGAAGATCCTAGAAGCTAGAGCCCTGCATAAGCAGTACCTTCTCGAATATCAACAGGAACAAGGACGACTGGGAAGCGATCATTTGCCTCCGAACAGTCAGCGTTCGTTGCACTATACAGCCGAATTGGTGGACGACAACAACGTGAAAACACCTAAAGAAGGAGCTCGATTGTCCGAATGCAGAGAGTGGCTCCGCAAAGCTGGGTTGAACCGTAGTGCATCAGCGCCAGTTCCTGCGCTGGTGCCTGCTACTGCAAATGGCGACGGACAAGCAGCCCTGCAAGCGACCCATGCCCAAAGTGGCGATCATCGAAGCGCCAAAAGGCCGCATAATCGAGCTCAGAGTAGTAACGGTCAACAGCAGGGTCCAGCATCTAATGGTCGGGCCGCGGACCAGGCCTCGGAGGGTTATAGAGGTCGGGCGCAAGGTGGAGGAGCAGGTGGCAACGGAGGTGGATGTAGCGGTGGGGGTGGAGGAGGAGGACGCCGGCCGCCAGCGTCCCGTGCCAGTGCTATTGCCGCGGCCGAAGATGACGAAGACGACGTAGAGGAAGGTCAAGATGTGGACGGTCAAGGAACTGGAACAGGTAGGGTGATGACTGCGCGCTCGGGTGTAACACAGCGATTGGGCGTAGATCCTAGTGCAAACGAGCCCGCTCAAGAAAGGTCCGCTTCAGGGACTGCTCATGATTTGCGTCCCACATTGGGCAGATTGGCGGGCCTGCTTAATGCACCACCTCATGTCGCCGGGGCACTGGGTGGTGCAGGAGACAATGCGCAACAAGGCGTTCGCGATATACGACCCAGAGGAGCCATCGCCACTGGTGCGCCGGACAGTGACACTTCGGGCAGCTCTGGGTCCAAAGGTTCAAAAAGTGGTAAGAGAGGCAGATCTGTTGATGGCTCAGGAAATGGCATTCCACCACAGAGGCCCACGAAGAGAAGATCCATCCGCTCCGGAAGCATCGGACAGCCTCATGGAAACGGTTCTCAAGCTCCTCCACCAGGAAAAAATGTCGCGCGGGACGAGGCCACAGCTACTGGCGGCGCCGGCGCTGACGACGGCTCCAGCCTCGTAGACTACAGCATCTCAAACAGACAACCTGACGAGACTGCACACCAAGAGGAAGCGTCTCAGCAGGCGGCGATGCAACCGGCAGCTCATGAACCTCAGCATCACGAGTCCGATCATGGGCTATCGGAATTCATCGAAGACCTTCCTCCATTTGCGCGCGGATATGCTCTTACAGCATTGGCGCCATCTAACGGCTTGCCAGGAGTTGAGCACAACAAGATCCAGCACATGGTTGGTCGTTTGGTTGCAGCTTATGCTGAACATGCCGATTGGTCAACTCTGCCTCCGATCACCGATTATTTGACTACGAGTGGAGCGCCGAAACAAGGCAATGCATTGAATGCGCTCTTGAAACGGAGGTGGAGGCAGGAGTGGGATTCTTTCATCCAAGCCTTGTTACACGCCGATGAGCAGTACATGGCAGTAGCAGGGGAGTTCCAAAAGCTCAGAGCTCGTCTTGAACGAATCGAGTACCGGTTGATTCCCCCTTCCTGGCCAGCCAAGGAGTCTGCAGAGCTCTATGTTGAGAGGTTTCGAAAGAAGATAGTTGAGCACGAGTATCCGAAAGTCGACCAAGCATGGAAGGAGCACATCTCGATGTTGGAACGCAGTGACGATGAAACAGCCGTGCAGAGGGCTCGAGACCACTTCGCAGATTGCCAGAGCGGGTACAAAGAAAAGGCCGATCCAACATGGCCGCCACAACCACGACAAGACAGGGACCAGGGGCCGGAAGATACAAGTCATCAGCAGTCAGTAGACTCACAGCAGCCGCTCATACAGGAGATATTTCTGGAGCGCTGGGAATCATTCAGCGATGCTCTTTTACGCGAAGGCGAACACCGTATTGCGATGAAATTCAGCGTCTTACGGAAACGCCTGGAACGTATTAAGACCTATTGGGATCCACCAGCGTTGCCCAGCAGCCGAGATGCAGAGACTTTCGGTGTCATGTATCAGCAATATCGAGACAAGGTTGCTGTGGTCGAGACACCCTTTGTAGCAAAGGCATGGCAAGACCGTATGGCAGAGGTTAGAGCTCGGGAAGGCGAAGCTCGTTTGGGAGCGTGGCTGGAGTACTATGAAGAGGTACAGGTGGGTCAAGAGGCACACACGCCTGAGTGGCCACCTGCAAATCTGCCATCATCACAAGATCACGAGGAATTGGATTCGAACATGCAGCCCATTGACAACCTGGATCGATTCAGGCAAACTGCAATACAGTTGGGTTTCGATAACGCAACCATATCAGGCTATTGGACATTCGCAGGTACGATTGGTTGCGGAGGCTATGGACGTGAGTCGAACCAGGAAGAGTTTGACTCGTATGTCTTGCTAATACTGCTGCAGACGTCGCTCTCTGGGTGCAGTACAACACCGATGGCAAAATCGTTGATGTGAGTCATCCCTCAGCTTGAGAAGACACAGCGCTGACATCACCACAGAGGAAGGCTGTTAAGGAATCATATCTGGCGCCCCCTCTGTGGATACTGCCGCGATACTGGAGTGACCCGGACACGAAGCGATTGCCTCGGGAGGTCGGCATTCATCGGATGTTGTCCTCTCTGAGCGATGCATACCACATTGCCGAGTTTGTAGGTTGGGGAATGTATGCTCGGAGGTATATGTTCAGGCTATATCTGGAGTACTGCCCAGGGGGGGACCTCCAGACCTTGATCAATAACCACGAGCAGTGGTACAACGAGAGAACCCTCGACCAGCAGGGGAACCTGATCAACCAGTAAGTGAACAACGACTTCTATGAAGGATGAGCATTGACCTGGAGCAGTATGATACCCGAAACGGCGCTATGGTGCGTCTTCGAAGCGCTTGCAAGCGCAGCTTGTATTCTGCGAGACCGGCGGCTGCCTGGGTCGCAACCGCTCGATCCGGAGCCACCGACGATATTCCACCGTGACCTGAAGCCTCTCAACAGTAAGTAAAGCTTAACTAAGTTGCCATACTGCTCGCTGACGTAGCATCAGTCTTTCTTGCCGACCCCGACGAGACTGTGTGGAAAGGCATTCCTGTGCCCAAGGTGGGTTAGCTAAGCATCGTACTCATATTCTGACCTCGACTGATCTGTCCTAGATGGGAGACTTTGGACTTTCAATAGAGGAGGACGCGACAGGCGTGCTTGACCCAATGTGGCATTCTCGAGAGTATGGTACACCACCGTATCAAGCTCCAGTAGGTTGGTTGCCGCCCTAGAACACTGCGCAGATTAAATAACTCTTACGCAGGAGATCGCTGAACCACCTGGTCGCTTGACATTTCCGTACTCGTCGGCTTCTGATATCTTTGTCATTGGCTGTATCATGGTCAGACTGATCAACCTCAATGAGCGAGTACCCCGGTCGAGGTACGATAAACAAGGGACCGACTTCAAAGACGACTACCCAAAGCCGAAAGCACAATTCTTCAATGGCCAGAGGGTGCATTCGGATGCTCTACTAGACCTGATCAAGCTTTGCCTCCGACCAATTCCCGGTGACCGAATACAGGCCGATGCACTGTACGATGCCATCACGAAGGCGGTCCAGGCATGGCCGGCCACGGGAAAGGACGTGCCGATGAAGGTGAAGGGCCTAGACAATAGGGGCGTCCTGAGATTCAAAGATAACAAGTATGTGCTGTGGGCCAAATAGAGTCTGCAATTGTATGTATGTTTGGCGGCGGCGCACTGCGGAAATAGTCGTATCAAGCCGTATCTGGGCTAAGGAAATGTCCCGAAGGCTCTCCAGGCGGATCTCATCTACTTCAGCTTCCCACCAACAGCCAATTCAACTTTCGCATCTCGCTTCATGTTCGTCCCAGCCATCTCACCCTCAATCTTCTCGAAGTCGTAGAATCCGAAAGCCTTGTACAAGAAGTTGCCCTCTTCCGAGGCCTCGATCCACCCTGGCAAGCCGAGTTGGTCTGCAAGATCGCAGCCCCATTGAAGCATCAGGCCTCCAGCGCCACGCCGTCTATATTCCGGATCGGTGAAGCATATGTGCAGGTCTGTCTCGATGATGAGCAAGCACAGAACACGAGGAACGTACTTCATGCCGTTAGAGGTCTGTACATACGTATAAAAGGACCCGGCATCGAGTTCGCCCGAGCCACCTTCATCTTGTCACATATCTCCTTCGATTTGTCGTACGTTTCGGCATCCAGCCAGGGAAGCGGCTCGTCTCCGACACCACCGTTTGATGTTCCGTTGATGTGGACCTTCCAGTTGCTAGCTGCGATGATCTTGCCGGACTCACGGTCGACTACTTTGGTCCAGATGTCGTGAGGGTCGTCTTGCATGTTCTGCGCGTATACTCTTTGAATCTTGAAGAGCTCATCTTTCGTGTCGCAGCCCAGGAAGATGCTCCGAATGAAGGGTGGGAAGCAGTCGAATTCAAGGAATACCAGCTCCGGGAGGTCGGAGATGGAGACCCTAGAGAGAACGAATGGAGACGACTCACTTTTAGTCTGAGCCATGATGTATACTTATGTGAAGGGGTGTTCTGGCAATGGGACGACACGAAATTCTGGCTGTCGTACAGGCCGGCTAGTATTGGTAGTGTGGTGAGAGAGGTGCCGGCATGATCTCTCCTTCCAGTATATCGAGCGAACAGACTGGCTGGCGACCATGCTGGCGTGTGATCTAGCTTATAATCGTAATGGTCAATACACATGTTCTAGTTTTGAGCTCAAGGTACTTGCACTAAGCATTGTGGTAGGAGGGTTCAATAATGGTCAGCGATCACATGCTTCCGTGTACGGAACGCGCTAGCACCCACTAGCGCAGTGAGTGTCGCGCGTCTTCCAACTTTCGGCTGCACGTTCACCAGGAAGTTTGAAACTTTTCATGCCATAAACCTGGTCACAGCGACGCAACAGTGATGGCAGACCCAATGGAAAGAGGTTTCGAAAGGATGCTATTCCGACGGAAGCGTGGAGCGGACGCGGACACCGAAAGGACGGCCAAACGACAACGCATTGAGCCCGAGTCTACCAAATCAATCTTCGAACGGCATTCGACCTCGAAAGATGCTGTACCAGATATGCTCCGGACTCCAAAAGGATAACGGCGACGACTGGCGCAAGGTTATGAACTGGCCAGCAGCCGAAGCCTGCCTCCGCGATTTGTTCGAGCAAGCGCGTGGACGGGTGACCGAGGAAGCAAAAACAGCTTTGAATGTGACGATGGGTGCTGAAGAGACCAAATACCACGAAGTCGACATGGTGAAGTGGGCATGGAGGCCACTCATCTTGCGCTCGCTGGTGAACATGCTGGATATGGACGATAGCTTCGGGACGACTCCGACATGGCGCGGCACACAGAATGATCGTGGACGGTACGCGGCTGAGTTGACAATCTTACCGGATGACTACGAGATGCCCAACGAAACCGACTGGACGGGGTCTACGCCAGCTGACAACCACGCATCGCACGAAGTTCCACGTGGTGCGGACGAACCGCCTCACTCTAATGTCGCCAACGAGCCAGATAGCGCCGATAGCGATGGAGATACTGATGATGGGGCTGTAGAGGACGACAACACCAATCTCGATGAAGGCATGGAGGACAGCCACGACGAAGAGAGTGATGACGATCAATCAGAAGGCAGTGAAAACGATCGCCACGAAACCAGCGAGGTCGACATCAAGAGAGAAGACTGCGAAGGTGAAGACAGTGACGACAGCGGCATCGCTCTGAATGAGCTCAGTCACGGCACAGGAGGGCTTCTCGAAGACACAGGTTTTCCTGAAAACATTTTATGCCCTCGCTTCGAGGCTGCAGCAGGACAATCCTCTCTTGAGCGAAGTATCCACGTCTCTTCGATAGAGCCCCCAGACCCCGAACTTACGTTGCAATTTCAAATGATCGGGAGGAAGGACCATGGATCCAAAGTACCAGTCCATGAGCTTGCTCGACAGGTTGCGCGACAGCTACATGTTGACCTCGGGGGTGACGGATTCACACATGTCTCCTTGTACAGCGTCAGGACTAGGATCTGGCTTGCGCACTACTCGACTACGGAATCAGCCCGTGCTGCACACGGGCGGCGAGTGCACGTGGCCAGCAAGGGCGAGATGCGGTTGCGATCCTTCTACCCGAAAGCTGGCGCAAAAGCCTTCACTGGCGCGAGGACCCTGCTATGTCAAAACATTCCAAAAGACTTGGATATGGACACTATAGCAGACAAGGTGGAATCGCTCTTCCCGGAGTCGACTCTGCAATTCGAGACACCGGGGGCGCTGGCGCTGCAGGGACATCCCAATACATTACGCGGCGCCTACCTCATGGTGCAGTTCGACTCTTTGACCGACATCGTTAGCTTTCATTGCCAAGTTGACAGGTCCAGCTCTACCCGCGGGTGGATGGCCGACTTCCACAGCTTTGGCGGCAAGGAGTGCTGCTTGGTTTGTAGCGACAACGACCATCGTTTCTACGAATGTCCTCATATGAAGGAGCTGTAATTAAAATACATAACCTCGAGGTGGCAAGGACACTTGAAAAGTTAGCGCAGATTCGCAGGCTTGCAGTCCTGCTAGAGACGTTGTTTGGTGGAGCGACGGTTGGAAAGATGAAGGTTCCATGATGCAATGGTTAGACCGCGGGCTCGATAGTCCAGACCCTGCTCAAGACCTTCGAATTGCCATTCTTTGTCTGTTTAGTAAGGTAGTGTATCAAGGATCAAATTGGCAAGAGCGATCACATGCGGCGGCGTCAAAACGCGCTAAGAAGCCGTTAGCTCGGCCGCGACTTCACGTCTTCACGTTCGCCACTTTTCGTCAACAACTTCCACCTGCACTCCAGAAGTGCGAAACCATGCCGAACCTCATGGGTCCCGGCAACGGAGGGATGCTGAACTCACGCAAGCATGGAATCGAGGACAACCATGTCACAAACACCAAAAGACGTCACGTCGAGCAATACGACTCGTCCGCCAGCCCGATCTTCCTTCGACAAAAGCCCGCCCTGCCGCCGTCGATGCTGGAACGCTTCGGTCAGAGCCTGGGTATCGCTATGATGTCGACGGCAAGCCAATGTACATGAATTTCCAGGCAACCGAGCGGCTGATCCGAGACACGTTCGAACTTGCGAGCAACCAGGTCACCAGGGAAGCGAAAACAGCTTTCGCCACCACTATCGACAGCGAAGGAAGGTTCCTCGGGGTCGAGACTGTGAAGGATGTGCTTGTGCCGCTTCTCGGACGGAACGTGTCAACTATTGTGAACCTCGTTGATGATGAGGAAGTCGATCGTGTGCGCGATCGTCCACATATGGATCAGATGCGGCGCAGAGCTGAGTCGATGACCTTACTGGGCTCCTAGGAGAGTCCGGGTAGAGTTGTTGGTTCAGCTGCTGCGCCTGTTGATCTCACTACGGAGGACTACCAGTCGGCACACACTGCAGGTTCGCGAGTTGATCAGAAGCCGTGTCGCTCCGTGGCTATCTGGAGAGGAGAGCGCTTCGCGAACAGTATCAGAATCAGCCACAACAGCTCTCATCAGGACGTCAAGAGCAATGTCGACAACGTGAAAGACAAGCTCACCGCACACAGCGAATCGAACATTGCCGGTGATCGTGAGAGGCGTATCATAGTCGACAACCGTGTGGCTGGCTTCCGAGAAATTGACACAAAGAAACCATACGGCAAGGACGTCTATCGCCCTTCCTTCATCCCCAAGAACGGCGTCTCGGTCCAGCGAGCTTTCAATGTGGCGCTACCCGACCGTCCATCCCAGGTCCTCACGCTGCAATTTGAGATGCCGAATGGCAAGAGCCACAGAGGTCACAAGTCAATTGCTGCAGTCGCGCAACAAGTCTCTAGCTTCCTGTCTCAAGGTCCTGGAAGCAAGGGCTTTACCCATACGTCTTTTTACAATGCCAAAACGTGGCTCGCTCATTACGCGGACCCTGTTTCAGTACGTGCTGCTGTTGGGCGACGAGTAGTGGCGGGCGTAAAAGGCGACACAATCGAGATCCAGCAGTACAGGGCTTCATCTCCGCAATATCCGTACTCTGGCGCAAAGTTCTTCTTGTGCCACAACGTGCCGGACAACATCGACGCCGCGACCATTGCGTTTGAGCTGCTGGCAAGCTTCCCGGATTCCAACCTGCAGTTCAAATTGCAAGCGCCTGTGTCACCAGACGAAGCAAACCGGTCTTTGGAGTCCGCATACGCTATGACTTTTCAGTTCGACTGCAAGACGGATATCGAAACCTTGTTCTGTCGAGTCCCGGGCTTCGGGGCGAACTTCAACTGCGAAGCCACCATGAAGAAGAGGAAGAACTCCTGTTTGATATGCAAGGGACGAGGGCATCGATTCTTCGAACGCGCAAAGATGCAGACTATGAAGTTGCAACATCCGAGAGCTCGTGCTTGATAGCAGGTGGGTTCTGGGCGACGCCACATCGCCGACAGTCCAGCTCGAGCACGGTGGTTAGCGGAGCGAGGAGCATGGGCGGTCAAACGGCGCAACAATGCAATGGCTCAATCATGTCTTCACATTGCATGCCATCATGTCAGTCTGCCGAAGCATATGAACGTCTGGCAGTGAAAGCAAAGAGACGAAGACGGGATGCCTGGAGCGAATACCTGAAGCCGACTGTGGTCTCAGGCTTCAACGAACCTGTCTTCGACTCTGTAGATTATAGCAGAGCTCATGTTCATCACACTAAACAACGAGCAATCCAATCAGTTTGTAATCTTTCGTTGCAGTATAAGCATGAATTAATCGACGTTGTGCGATCGGCATACTCAAGCTCCTCCCAAGCTCGGACCTCCATCGTTGACATCAGCTCCGCCATCAAAACATCCCAATAAGTCCTTCGTCCTGTCCACCACAACCCCAACAATGCCCCAACAATGTCCACCCTAACCCGCCCCTTCACCAACCGCGCCATCCACCTCCGCATCCACCCCCGCCCCAGCGACCTCGGCGAATCGCGCGAGATTCTCCGCTTGCTCTCGGGTTTCGGCGAGATAGAGTACTACAAGAATCTGAAGTACGATGAGTTGACAGCGCCTAACACGGCGCTGGTGATTTTCAAGGAGGATGGGGCGGCGATTGAGGCGTTGAAGAGGAGTCCGATTCGGTTTCGTATGGGGAGGGCGGTGGTGGCGCCGCAGGCGAGGACGGAGGAGAAGGCAGAGGGGAAGGGTGGAGCTAAGGAGGAGGTTATGGAGGCGGAGAGGGAGAATAGGACATTGAGAGGACCGAGGGGGACGCCGTTTGGACTGGGAAGTGGTGGAAAGAGAGGAATGGCTACGAGTGCGGTGCAGAGAGTGGAGGGCTTTCGACCATTCTTCAGCGGCAGCGAAGCCGAACCTCCTCCTCCTCAATTCAACTCACAACCCTCACGCCCTGCCAAACCCTCTCCTCCGGCACCTGCGGCTGCACCAGAAGACCCGAACGCCCGCATCTTCCAAATCCAAACCAACCCCTCGCGCCGCCACTTCCGCGACCACGTCAACGTCGCGCAGTACCACGGCTCCTTCGCCCTCGACACGGAGATGTTTGGGCAGCAGGATATGGTGAAAAGGGTTCCGCTGCCCGGGTTGAGTTGCATGGATTTTAGGGCTGCGGGGGTGGAGGGCAGGCCTTGGGAGATTGTGAGGCGGGAGAGGGCGAAGGATCATGAGGGGGTG
>JAABUL010002285.1_pt1 | contig 32312 bp, 1 predicted proteins | sample 5559151 | NCBI WGS metagenome assembly JAABUL01 (sample SAMN10711876, study PRJNA513368) | rock metagenome | isolation source: Antarctica rocks | place: Antarctica: Victoria Land, Pudding Butte sud
TAATAATAATAATAATAATAATAATAATAATAATAATAATAATAATAATAATAATAATAATAGTAATAGTAAAGTAAATATTATTAATCTATATTAAAATCAATTATATACATGATTACAAATTATTAGAAAGTAGATATTATTATAACTAATATTATAATAGCCTAACTATACTATATTACCTTTCAAAATCTTCTTATAATTAGGGATAATAATAATATAAATCTTATAAGAGTCTACCTTATATTAATATTTAATTTATTACTTTATTTTTATTATACTATTAGGTCTACTAAGGTAAATACCTAGTATTTACTTAGTATTTACTTCTTAGTAGCTTTCTATCTTATAGACAAATAATTATCATTTAACTATATAATTAAATACTTAAATCTTTAATAATGAAGAGTAATACTAATTTTTTTAAAATATTATATCCTACTTAATAGTACTATTAAGATTAATAACTAGCCTTCTAAAGTAGACTATTTAAGATCCCTTATAAAGTACTAGCTAAATTCCTAATACTAAAATTAATAATTAATCCTTATATCTATCCTATTTATATTATAAGAAGGTCCTTTATATAACTTCTTTATTAAGTCTACCTTATTATTAATATCTTTATTATATTAGGTAATCCTAATAGACTTCTTAATAAATTACTATTAGTATTACTAAGAAACTACTAGAAAGGTAAGTAATAAGTATTATCAAAGTATATAAGTATTAATTAATTAGCTAGTAGAGAAGAAGTCTTTATAAGGCCTAATAGGCTAATAGTAGAAGCCTTTTATAGTTACTAAGCTAGGCTTACTAAGTAATATTAGTTACTACGTTTATATTAATACTATTATTTCTATATACTCCTATTAGTTAGAAAAAACAGGTAGTAAAGCTACTTAAGTATATTATACTTAGAGTAAAATTATTAAAGGTAATAGCTATAATATTAAAATAATAAAAGATTAAAGTATATTATAGATACTACTATTAAAGCCTTTAAAACTAATGTTATAATATCCTTTAAGGGTATTAATACATATCCTTATAAGCCTTTATTAAGGTACTTAACTTACTTAGATTTATAAGGTTATATTATATATTATCTTAATTATTATATCTTATCTATATAATAAGGTATTATATATTTCCCTTAAAAACTTATTTATCTATTAATCTATTAATCTTATACTTATCTTTATATTTTATACTATCTTTAATATTAACTAGGGGTTGTTATTAATTAAAGATCCTCTTATAAAGATTTATACCTATTATCCTAGGCTCTAATTAGATAATTAATATTACTAGCTAGATATTACGGACTACTCTTACTTTACTAAGCCTTACTAAAGATTTATCTTAGTAAGACGCCTTAATAGGCTTTCTATCTTATAGATAGATAGAATAATTAGTTATATACCGCTAAATAATACTATACCTAATAAATAGTAGTAATATTAATTATTATTATTAATTATTATACCTTATTTATTAATACTAAGATTATATACTAGCTTATTAATATTATTAGTAAAGTATTAGTTAAAGTCCCTAATACTAGAAATATTAATAGTCCTCCGCTTCCACTTCTATATTACCTTATTAAATAGGACGTTATATTATCTAATATAATAAGGCCCTTTATATAGCCTCTTTATTAAGTCTACCTTATTATTATTATTATTATCCTAATAGTATCCTTAATATTTTACTACTTATTAAGAAAAATTACTAGAGAAGGTAAGTATATTTATATATTACTTTCCCTAATATTATCTATTTAAAACCTTATTAATGTAATTTATATTCCTTTATAATACCTTTTAAATATATATTAAAGTAGTCTTTTATTAATTTAAAAACTATCTATTTTAATTACTCTATCTTGTAAATAATTTTAAAAGATTATTATTATTCTAGCTCCCCTTATTATATAAGAGATTATTATCTTAGCCTTTTAACTATCTAATTTTATTACTTTTAAGTATATATATACTAACTTTATTAATAAACTTAACTTATATCTTATTATCCTTATTATATAAAAGAACTTTAGACCTCTTAAATTACTTAAGACTATTAATTCTTATAATAAAGAATATAATTATACTCTTAATTTAATTTTATAAAATTTATTAACTTTATAAATCTTAAACTTCTTTATCCTTTAAATTAAATAATTAATTACTCTCTTTTTTATATAATAATCCTTAACTTTTAATAATATTCCTAAATTTAAAACTCTTATTAATATTTATAAGAGCTTATTATACCTTCTAATCCTCCTATTACTTTATTAGGAGGTATAACTTCCTTAAGATTATTCAGTACCTTAAGAATAATTATATTAAGATTTATAATTATAAATAATAATAATATAACTTAAATATCCTTTATAAAAGAGGTAATTTATAAATATCTTCTTAATCTTAAAAATACTAGTCTTAATAATATATTAATTAATAAACCTAATATATAAATAATTATTAATATTATAATTACCTAATATATATAAGAGACCTTACTTTAGCTTAATATTATTAATACTTAAGGTCCTTAAGGATCTCTAAGAGTTAATAGTACTAATAATAATAATAATAATAATAATAATAATAGAAATACCTCTACCTTACTAAAAGTTAAGGATATTAGATACTTTATTTTAAATATTAAGGGAGAAGGCGTAATTATCATTTAAGGATATTACTCCTTTTATAAATATATTTATAAGATTTTGATTGAGTTTAGGATTTTATTATTATTAAAGGTAAAAATAAGGTCTTTAATATCTTATTATCTTACTTTTATAATAAGGCTTATAAATAGTACTTTATAAAGCTATTGATATTAGAGAAAGAGCTTTTTAAAACTACTTTATTAAAGTTATAAGTAAATACTTTAATAAAATTTTTTAAATAGAAGATAATTATAATTCTTTAAAAGTTATAAATTACAAAGTTTATTATAAAAGATATAAAGATTAATAAATCTCCTTATATACAAATTTAATATATTTTATAATATATTAAAGCTATTAACTTTAATAAGACTTAAAATTAACTATTTATTATATAAAATAATATAATAGTTAAGTTTTATTAATATATTCCCTAATTAATAGTATTTATAATACTATTATAATTCCTCAAATAATTAAATATAAAATATAATATATAATATAAACTTATAAATAAGAGTTATAAATAATTTTAAAAGGTAATAAAATTTAATTAATATTAAAATAATTCTTATTAATAAGGTAGCTTTTCTAAATTACTATTATTCTTTATTATTAATAATATAATTAGAAGTAATGATATTAAGGATATACTCCTAAGCTATATAATAATTATAATTATAGAAATAATAATATTAATAAATAATTTAACTTTTAAAATATCTAATAAAATCCTCTCTTACTTCTACTTTATTAATATTTAGAAATTATAAATAAAAAAGGTAATTAAAATCTATTGAATTTAATATTATTAATATTATTAATAAATTATAAAAAAGGATTCTAATTATACTACTCTTAAGATATTACTTATTAAGTTATTAAGGAAGGTACCTCTTAAGTAAATAATACTATTAAGTCTTTATATTTTATAAAAGATATCTAAGATAATAGCTAACTTAATAAAAATATAAAAGAATTAAGTAATTATTATATTAATAAAGACCTTAATTATTATAAAACTTAATAAGATTATAAGGTAGAAAATTATTTTAATACTATCTCTACCTTACTATTATTAATATTAGACTATAAATATTATTATTATTATTAGATATTCCTTTTTAAGAATTGATTATATTAATATCTAGGTAATTTTAGAAAAGGATATTATACCTTATTATTTATTTACTTAAATAATTTACCTTATAATAATAAGGTATTTTTAATCTTTAATACCTTATTTATATTAAGTATTAATAAACTTATAAAATTATTTATCAACTTATTTAAAGAAATTAATATTAATTATACTTTTTATAAATATTATTATATAATAATTAAGGTAAGACTTATCTTAGATAATTTTAATAAAGATTATTATTTTAATTTAAGCTATAATATCTTCTTTATTAATTATATATACCTTATAAAGTTAATACTTAATATATAAGTTTATTATATAATAAGCCTAACTAATATATATAATATTAACTCTAATAAATATATTATATTAAATTATATTATTATCTCCTTATATTATTATAATATAAAGGATAGTAAGGAAGTTATAATTATAATAATATTAAGAGAAATATATATTATTCTTAATTTTAAGGTAAATATATTTATTAATAATAATATCTTAATACTTAAGAGTATATATATACTTATATCTTAATTAAAGGCCTTAATTAATAACTATAAAATCTTTATTCTAATTAAATTAAGACCTTATAAGAAGGTAATTAAATATCTAATATAAAAAAAATATATAATAATTTTATTATATTCTTAAATATAAATTCTAATTTATTATATCTCTTTATTAAATTATAATTTCTTCTTTAAACTTAATAATTATTAAATATTATCTTTATATATTTATTTAATAGATATATCTTTATCTATTATCTTAACTAAGAATAATACTAATAATAATATTATTATTCCTAAGAATTATAATTTAAGAATAATATAAGAATTAGAGTTTAACAATTATTATTATATTATTATAGGTAGTAAAGATATAACTAAATTAACTACTTAATATCCTATAAAAGAGTATTATATAAGCTAAATTAAGTATATATTTAATAAGGTAATAATTACCTCTATAATTATTATACTTATAATAGCTACCTTACTTATAATAAGGGCCTTATTACCTAATATATTAATATCTATTATACTTATAAATATTATTATACCTTATAAGACTACTATTTTTAATAGTTATCCTAAAATTATAAAAGTTATTAATAAGTTCTTTAAATTATAAGAAGAAGGTAATTTTGTAGATATATTATGAGAGGAATAGATATATATATCCTTAAAGTTTAATTAAGAATCTTATATACCTAAGATTACTTATATATACCTATTAAATAATAAATCTAAGGTAGTTATAAATTAAACCTTTAATAAGCTTTATAAATAAGATAGACTATTATAAATAATAAAGTCTATTCCTTTTAATTTTCTCATTTTTATTATCTAGAAAATTATACCTAATAGTAAGTAAAAAGGTTATATAATTATTAATATATATAACCTTAATACTATTATTTAAATAAATATTTATACTTTACCTTTATAATTAAATATATTAGCTTATATTAAGGGATATTAATATATTAGCGTTGTAAATATAATAAGCTTTTTCTATTATTAGAGAGTTTATCTTAAGGATTATTATAAGCTTACTATTATTAACTATTATAAATAAGAGTCTTTTAATATTATTATTATTAGTTATAGGAATTTACTAGCCTATATATAAAGAAAAATTAATAGGCTCTTATATACCTACTAAACCTCTATTAAGGTATATAAAAAGAATAATATTATTTATTTTAAAACTTTAAAAGATTATATATAATACCTTTATTAAATCTTTATCTTATTAAAAAATTTTTTTTAATAAATTTAATTTAAGGTATTTCTTAACTATTTATTTATTTAACTTTTTAATTAGAAAACTAATTCCTTTAACTTATTAATTATATTAAAGCTCTTATTCCTTAACTTATTATCTTAATTTAAAATATACCTTAATATAATAAGTTAATTATAAAGTTATATAACTTATTATACTACTATCTCTAAATGATTATAAGATAGGAAATATTAATATTTATTTTATTACCTAAATTAAGATATCAATAAAAGAACTTCAAAAAAAGAAAGGAATTTATAAATTTATTAAGTTTAAAATTTATTCTATTTAAAGCTTTATAAAAAGCCTTATTATTTCTTATATATTTAATATATTTTAATAATAAGATTATCCTTTTTATAAATCTTAATATTAATAAACTTTTTAATTTTAAAATTATTATTTATTATATTAATAGTATTAGTAATAGTAATTATCCTATTTATTTATAAATCTACCTAATATTATTCTTAAGCTACCTCTTAAAGGATATTAGAATATATTATTGATTAATTAAGTTAAAGCTTATAAGTATTATATAAGTCTTTAAGAAGATTAAGTATATAATAAAATTAATATTAAAGATAATTATATAAATAAATAATAATATTATATTAAATATAATAAAGTAAATTATCATATTTATATTATTTATTATAAAATTTAATTTATATTTTATTTAGGTATTTAAATATATTTAATATCTTAATAATATTAAGTTCTATTATAAGCCTAATAAGTAATATATTATATTAAATACTTTATTACACTTATATATTATTACCTTTAAACCTTATATTAATAAAGAAGGTAAGCTTAATACCTTATAAGGATATATTTATATAATAATATACCTTATTAAGCTTAGCCTTAAGTTATAATAAAAGACTATAAGGTAAATATCTTATTAAAGAAGGTTATTAAGATTTTTAATATTTTTAATAATCTTATTATTAAGGATATAATAGTACTTCCTTTTTATTAAGTAAATAATTTAATATAAAAGGTTAAATAGATAATTAATAATTATACTTTTGACCTTAATAGACTTTATATATTAAATACTTATATTAAGATATTTTTTAATATTATTTATATTATAAAATATATTAAATTTTTAAAGGATTATAAAATCCTTTTAAGATAATAATATATTTATACCCTATCTTATTAATTATAAGAGTTTCTTTAATATTATTTATAATATTAATTATATTAGGTCTTTAAATATATACTTTATAAATCTTTATAACTTATTATATTACCTCTTATCCTTTTTTATATATTAGTAATTCATTTTATTTTTATCTTATTAATCTTTATAAAGGGATATAATATATTCCTTATAATTATTAATAAATTCTTATATAAGATTACTTTAATATTAGGTAAGAAAACCTTTTCTACCTTAACTTAAATTAATGAATTATTATATTATCTTTAATATTATTAACCTTAGACCTATAATAAAGCTTATTTAGAGTAAAGCTTATAATAATAAAGGATAAATTATTTAATATAACCTAGATATATAATAGAACTAGTTCCTATGTATTTTATATATTAAGAGTATATATAAGATAAAATCTTATTATAATCTTAATTATTTAATTAATATACTTACTTTAATTATTGATTTAAGGATAATATATAATAGTAGTTAAAAAATTACTTTAAGTTATTTAAAGATATTCTATTAAAGATTTAGTATATAATAGGTATCTCTTTTACTTATAATACTTTATAAGATACTCTAATTATATATTAATAATTATTAAAGTATAACTTTAACCTACTTAAGAGCTTTTTAAGTATTTATATCTAATATAAGAAGGACTTTCTTAATAAATTCATATATAATTATAAATAAATACGTTATACTACTTAATATTATTAATAAAGTAATAATAAAGTCTATATTAGTAATATAAAAAGGGATTAACAAAGTAGATATAAAAACTTAGGCTTTATATAATAAATATCTTTCTATCTAATTTAAATAATATTAAGGATAATAAGTAATATATACCCTAAGATTCTTTATTAAGTACTAAATATATATAGAGTAAGATAGTTAATTATAATATAAATACTAGCTACTATAATTTAATAAGTTATATACTTATTTAAATAGCTCTTATTCTATTAATATAGGTATATATAACCTATAACTACCTTTACTATTAATATAATAGATAAGGTTATTATAAAGAATAAAAGCTATATCCTATTTAATATAATTAATAATAATACTATTATTATTTATTTAAATAAGTAGTTTTTTATCTATTAAAGGCTTTAATATCTTTAATACTCTCTCTTATTAATTGTTAGTCTTATAAGCTAATTATTGTCATTTAAAGTTATATATTATATCTATTAATATTATATAATATATAGTAATATTAAGGTCTTTAATTAGATTATTAAAAGCTTTATAATTAAAGGCTTATATAATTATCCTAATACTATTATAAAGGATATTAAGTATACCCTTAATTAAATTAAGTATACTTATAAGGATAGTATATAATCTTAATAATATATCTAATTTACAATTAAATTTACTAGCCTTATAATATAATTTTGAATTAAATAATTATGAGTATTAGGATACTCTAATAAGTTATAAGTTAAGCTTATTAATACTTGTAATATTTAAAGTTATTTATCTAGATTTAGATATAACTATTAAATAGTTTATATATATTATAATAATAAGAGGTTTTAAATTTAATTTAATTATATACCTAAATTTCTTTATAATTTCAATAATTCCTATTACCTTTAACTAAATTAGCTAATAATTTTAGCTAATATTATTAAGGTATCTATGAAAAAATATAATTAACTAGATATTAATTCTTATAAAAGACTTTAATAAATCTATTAAGTCTCTATTAATATAATACATTATAATTAGAAATTTATTAACCTTTAAGGTATTAAAATTAATATATAATACTCTATTATAATTATAATAAATAAGAAAATATTATAAATAAGAAAATATAATGTATTAAAAGCCTTTTATAATTTTAAAATACTTATAGCTCTTTAAGTATTAATTTATAAAAGATAACTTATATTTATTATATACCTCTTTTATATAAGGCTCTTAGTCCTAGTAGCAAGGCCCTTATTAAGTATAACTTTCTACTTCTATAATTAAATCTACCTATTAAGTATACTATTTAATAGAGGATGAGAATTACTAGCCGGAAAGATATATTAATATCCGACGGGAAATCCTACGTCAGACGGTATAGGACCGTGGTATAGTATAGGTAAATAAGGTCCTGATCCTATATCTTTATAATAGTATAAGACGGGTATAAGATAGGATAATTAAGTAGGATAGGATATTTCATAGAACCTATTAATAGGATAGGATATTTCTAGGATACCTTATAATTAGTAAGTATATGACGTAGTTTTTTATAAAAGAATATTCTACAAATTCTTACTATATAAAAGCTATAATTAGAAAGGTATTATTTACCTTTCTAGTTATCTTTCTAGTTACTATTCCTCTAGTCTTAAATATATCCCAAGGTATTGATTTAGATAAAATATAGTAATTAATATTATATTTAGTAATATATATTGATTTCAGCCTAGTACCTTTATAGACTAGTAGGATATTTTAAGAAATACCTTGTTATTTACCTTTCTAGTTACCTTTCTAGTCACTATTCTCTAGTCCTAAATAAATCCCTAGGTACTTAATTATTAAAAAATATAGTATTTTAAACCTTTATTAATAATGATTATTTATTATAGCCTAATACCTTTATAGACTATTCAGATATCTTAAGAACTACCTTAATTTTTACCTTTCTAGTTATCTTTCTAATTATAACTTTTCATGTAGTAAAGATTTCTCAAATATTTTTTTTATATAAAATTAAGTTATATACTCAATAATTATAGGATATCCCTAAAATATCCTATCCTATAAAGTAGTCCTATGAATATCCTATCCCGTGGAATTATCCTATGAAAACCTATACTATCCTATAACGGGATAGGACTAAAACCCCTAATACTATACTATACTACAGGATAGCTAGCAAGACTAATATCCTATACTATCCTATATCTTTCCGGCTAGTAATTAGAACTATTTAATAAGATTAAGGAATAGTTTAAGATCTTTAAGGTTTTATAGAAAGTATATTAATATAATAATAATAATCTTTTCCTTTATTATTAATATACTAAGGCTATTAATATATTAGCTAAGTAATATTATAAAGGAATAGTTAATATATAACTTAAAGGGTAAGAGGTTTATCTAGTTATTATAAAAGAGATTAAAGACCTTATATTAGTATTTAATATACTCTTATAATTTATAAGAGTAGATAATATTATTATTAATATAGGCCTTTATAAAGTTCTAGAATAGTTAAAGTATAATATTAATTTAATACTTAATATATAAAGGAGAGCCCTTATAACTTATAAGGACTATTAATAATTATTCTGAGTTACAAGAGCTTATAATTATAAGCTTACAATAATCTTTAACTTATATATAAAACTAATAGAATTACTTAATAGTATTAATAATAATAATATATTAATCTCCTTAGACTAAGTCTATTACATCTACTTATTATAATAATAGATAGGTATTATTATAATAATCTTACTAAGTTCTCTTATATTAGTAATAATATAGCCTTTCCTCTTATTAAGATTATTATATTATATTATAAAGTATAAATAGCTAAATAAGAATTAATTAATTTAATTAAGTAAGTTTACCTTAAGCTTATAACTTATTAAAGGTTTTATTAATAATATTTTTATCTTTTTTACTAAGTAGATATATATATATATATATTAATTTAAATATTACATAAGGTTTTAATTAGATAGGTATCTATAATTCTTCTAATATATTAGTACTTTTACCTTTATTAATAATAAGATCTTAATATAAGTTAATAATATCTATAAGTTATTCTATTATATAATACTTATTATATATTTTAACTCTATTAAATATTATATATTTAACGCTAGGATTAATAATAATATTTATAAAAGGCTTATTAAAGCTCTTATTAAGTATTATAAAAGCTTATTATAGACTTCTTATTATAATTATCATTATAATTATAATAGTAGATCTAGCTACTTTAATAAGATTACTTTTCTAAGTATTTTGCTAGCTAGTAATAGTAAGGCTAGTAAAATAAGTATTAACTTTAAAATATCTATTATTGAAAACTCTTCTACTATTATTAAAATCTTCTACTATTCGTAGTCTTACCTTTTTAGGGGTAATAATATTTATATTCATATTATTCTTTATAAGTACTTACATTAAGGAAGTACTAATAATATAAGTAAATACTTTATTAATATAATTAAGGTTATAGTTATAATTAGGTTTAAAGAGGAAGTCCCTATCATTTAAAAGTAATTTATTATAAACTATTAGGATTAATATAATAAAGTAAGTAGGAATTATAAACCTAGCCTTATTTTTAATAACTCTTTTTATTAGAGTAAAGTATATATAAGTACTTATAAATATAATAATATCTTAATAACTATTAATAGTAACTTACTATTTAGTAAAGTCTAATGTTATATCTTTAAGAATAAGGATATCTATCCTTATAAATATTTAAACCTTAAGACTATTCATAATATAATCCTCTTATATAATATAAGTAATAACTAGTTTATTACTACTTCTACTCTTAAGGTAGAAGGTAATAGTAGTAAATTTATTAAAATAATATAATTTAGACCTAGGGCCTTTAATTAGGATACTTATAAGTATTACCTTAATTTTAATATTTATAAGTATAAAGGTAGTATTTATAATTAATAATATATATCCTAGGTTAAAGTATATCTTAATATTATTACTAATAGCTATCTAACTAATCAAGGTAATAATATAATAGTAGTTTTTAAATATATAATTAGTTCCTAAAACTACTTTAACTGACAAGTATATAATTAGAGGGCTATCTATTAAAGGGTTTATTATAATAGTTATAACCTCTTATAAGGTCCTTATTAAAGGCTTTGTTGAATCTAGTATTATTATTACTAGTTTCTAGTATTAGTTACATAAGTAAATAAAAAGCTTATTCTTTAATAAGAATTAATAATATTATTATTAGTACTTATAATTAAACGAAAAGATAGAGGTAGTTATAAAGTAGTTATTAAAACCTTCCTCTTATTATTATCTAAAATCTTTAATAACTAATATTTAATAATACTTTATTAGGATAGATTATCTTAATATTACTCTGCTTCTTCCTCCTAGTATTAATTATTATTTTTATAAGAAAGTTAAGATATTTTTTAATTTCTCTACTTATATTATTATAGGTCTTAAGAGTTCTTAATATTATCTTTTATAGTAGCCTAGTAGGCCTATTAAGGTCCTAGAAGGTATTATTACTAATTCCCTCTTAATTTAAATAATATTTAGCCTTACTAATTTTAATTGTATTAAGAACCTTATTAAGGTTTATTAGATTATAAATTAAATATATTTATTAGTATTATAATTTATAACCTTATTAGTTATATTAGTAGGATATAAATATTTATATCCTAGTTATCCTAATTTATATAGTTATTAAAATACGTGATAGAATATTTAATTAGCTTACTAAGTATAGATGCGTAAGAACTATATATAATTAATAAGATATACTAACTAAGTATCTTAATACTTTAATAAGACCTTATATTTTAATACTCCTATTTAAACTATTTATATTTAAAATATAATAAAGATAAAAATCTAATACTAGGTAATATATAGGAATATATTATAAGTTTAAAATAATTATATCTAATTAGAATTTGAAAATAATTAAGTCCTTTTAAAATATATACCTTTATTAAAATAGCTTATTAAGAAGTTCTACTTTTTGATAAAATATAATTATTTAAAAAATAAATTCTAGACTTAAATTATATAAGCTAATATTATAATAGAATATAATTACCTTAGGTATAATATTATCTTTATATTATTACTATTAAGTTAGGGGTATATTTTAGGAGTATATACCTTAAAACCTACTAGTTATTTAAGTATTAAAATAATATCTTTATTATCTTATAATACCTCTTCTAGGTTAAGGCCTTTATAAAAGGTAATAAACTTATCTTTATATAAGGATTTTATAAGGCTATTAATTAATTATTAGTCCTAATATCTATATATTAATTATACTTTTATTTAATAATATTAAAGTTTAATATACTTAAAATTAATATAAAATCTAAGGTTCTTTATAAAAGTTATTATTATTAAAATACTAGATACCTAGAAATATACTAGCCCCCTAATAGCCTAGCTACGTAATTACTAGCTATCTTTTATATATATATATAGCTTATAAGGCCTATAAATAAAATTTATCTATCTATCTTATATATCTTTTAATAGGTTATAAGCCTAGAAGGATAAGGGGCTAGCTACAAGAAATATAGTCTACTTCTAATATATATATATTAATTCCACGTATTTAGATATATAATATCCTCCTATTTATTATATAGTAGCCTTTTATTTTAGCCTTTATAATTAATTATATACTAATTAATAGTCTTCTTATAAGGAGGGCTACTACACGTAATTATCTAATTACTATCTAAAAATTATTAATATTAGCTAAAATCCTATATTGTTATAATAACTAACTAAATTAATAAAGTATACTATATTAATTAGAATCTAGTACTCTTTCCTATCTTTTCTTATAAAGGTTTAATAAGGCTAGTAGAACCCTAAAATAAAGAGGGATAGAAATCTACTTCCTTAATATTTATAATACATATTAAGGAGTATCTTTTCCTAGTTCTATAGGGGAGCATTAAAATACTAGATACCTAGAAATATACTAGCCTCCTAATAGCCTAGCTATATAATTACTAGCTATCTTTCATGTATATCTACAGCTTATAAGGCCTATAAATGAAATTAACCTATCTATCTTATATATCTCTTAATAGTTATACTTTAATTATCCTTATAAATAATAATTATTTTAAGAGGATTATTTATATAAAGTTCATTAAAAAGGTTTTTTAATTAAATAGCTTTCTTAAAAATTTATATTTATATTTAGCTTTATATAAGAAGAGAACTATTATAACTTATTACTTAAAAGATTAATTAAGAGTTATATTATTAATATTAAATATATAACTTAATATAAACTTCTAAGTCTTAGAATTATTTACTTAAGAAGAGTTTATATACCTAATAAAGTCTTAAAGAGAGCTTTAAAAAATAAGTTAGAGACTAATAATAATATATAAAGAATCTATTTAATTCTAAATTAATATTATTTATTTAAGTTAATAATATAATAATTAATAGCTAAGATAATATAAGTAATATTTAGGTATATGTTAAGTATAATATATATAAAAGATTTAATAGCTTTTTGATAATTCTTTTTAAATAATAGGTTTATTTTATAACTTACTTTAGCCTTATTTAAATAGGTATTTATATCTATTAATATAATAATATACTTATACTCTTATATATTAATATCTTATAATACCTTTTTAATATAAGTAATTTGACTTAAATATAATATTTATTATTATTAATTCTAAATAATTATTATATTAGGTAATATATATATAATCTTAAATTTATTATCTTAAATTTATTATCTAAGATATCTTTAATATATTAAATAATTTCCTTATATAATCTTACTATTTATATATAAGATTATTAATATCCCTTTTTTAAGTTTAATAAATATATTTAAGTTAATAAATAAAGATATTAAGCCTAAATCATTTATAAAATTAATAAAAGTATAATAATATAATTATAATTATAATTAAATTTATAAAGTATTTTAAGGAGCTAATAAACTCCTTTATCTTCTTTATAACTTATAAGTTATTTAATATAAATCTCTTTATTTATATTATTATAAAGGAATATTATCTTAATACTTATTTATTTAAAGTCTTAATTTATAATAGCTATTAATATAAAGATAACTTTATAATTTATAAATTTAATTATTAAGGTAAGAATTTTATTATAATTAATATCTCTATATTATTTAAATCCTTAAATAACTTAATATACCTTATATTATATAATTTTACTTTAAGATTTATATTTTAAGGTATAAACTTATTTACCTCTTAATGTATAGTTACTTAAGGATAATAAGATAACCTTTTAGATATTATCTTCTTATAAATATTTAATTTTATTATTTATATTAAAATATTATTAAATATTATATCTATTATTTATTATTTATTAATAGATCTTTAATTTAAATACGTTTAATCAATTGATATTAATGAAAAGTATAAGGATTATTATACTTAAAGAGTTTAATAAAAGGTTATATAAATTAAGTATAATTAATTTAAGATAATCTTATATTATTAAAGTAATTATATATTCTTTATTATTTAATTATTGAAATAAATTTATAATAAGGACTATTAAGTTAATATCTTATATATAAATATCTTACTTCTTATTATTCTTTTTTAAAGTAAATATTTATTAACTTTAATTAAAGTAATCTTTATATCTTATTTAATGTTTATATATCAAGGATACTTCTCTTAAAAAGAAATATTATTAACTTAAATAACTTATATTCTTAAAAGGTTTTATAAATAAAAGATATAATTATTTTTATATTTTAATAAATAATACTTATAACTCTTATCTTTTAATTTTTCTTATTTTTAATATAAAGTATAAGTTATAAAGTTAATTATTTATAAATAAAGGAATTTTAACTTTTACTTATATTATACTCTATAAGATGTTTTACTAAATTTAATATTAAGTAAATAAAGTAAAAGGTAATTAATTAATTGATTAATTTTAGATTAAAATAATATATTTAAATCAAAACCTAATAAGATAAAATATATTTTATATAATTATATTTCTTTAAAATATTCTACTTCTTTATTTATTTAGGAATTATTAAATATTATTAATTAATAATAAATACCTTAATCTTTAAAGAAGTTAATAAAGGTTATATTAATATATTTATCCTTATTATTAATTTAAAAATAATAGATATAATATTAAGGTATTTAAATATAAATATAAATAATTTAAATAATTTAAAGGTATTACTCTTATTCTTAAGGTAAAATATAATTAAAAAGTATATAATATTATTTTTAAAAGTTATAAGATACTTACTTTCCTTAAAACCCCTTAAGGTAAATAGATTAATATTATTATTATAAATAATTTCTATTAAATATTTCCTTAATTAAATAATATCTTTATAAGGTACTATATTTTAATAATTTTATATAATATATTTATAAGTAAGCTTATTAATAATAAGCTTTAGAATTTTAATATTAATTATTATTATAAATAATTTATTAATAATTTATTATTCTTGATAATTTATATAAATATATTATAATTATTATATTTAATTTAAGGGAATATTATAAATATTAAAGATTAAGGGTTTTTATAAATTTAAAATATAAACTCTTAGAAATTAATAAGTATTAAAGGTTATAAAGCTTTTAAAAATAATAGAATTATTCTTTTAATAAATTATATTAATATTAATATTAAAGAGTTAACTTATAAATAATAAATCTTTAATATTTAAAATAAATATAAACTTTAATTAATTATTAAACTTATAATTAAACTTAATAATCTTATATTCTTATAACAAGTATTAAATACTATTAATATCCTTAATAATATAAAGAGATTTAATTAATCTTAAATTTTAAAATATATATCAATTTTAGAATATATATTAATTATATTTCAAATTTATAATAATTCTACTATTTATTTTAATTAAAGAAGACAAGAGAGCTTAAATTAATATAAGATAAAAAATGTCTTTATTAAAAAATTAAACAATTATAAAGTTATTAATATAACTTATAAATATAAATTTAATAAAGGTTTTATTTAACCTTTAATTCTTTAAATTATTTATATCTATATTTATAATTATAATAATTATGATAATAATAATAATAGCCTTTTTAAAGCTTTCTTAAACTTATTAGACTTTAAATAAGATTATTATTCTTAATATATATCTAAGATATAAATAAAATAAGGTTTATAAAGAATATCCTTATAATAAATATAATTTTAATATAATTTATTATCCTCCTTATTCTTTTTTAAGGTATAATTATAATTATTAAATATTATTATAATATAATTTTTAAAGGCTTATTAATATTATTCTTTATTCTTAGCTATTAAGGAAATTTAATTAAGGGATACTTTATTTAAATTAAAGAAATTATAACTTTAATTATATATAACTTAAAGGCTATTAAAGATATTATTAAATTTAAGGAGGTATAATTAAATTATATATATTTCTTATATAATTATTTCTTTATTTAATTGCTTAAGCTTAATATTAACCTCTTAAAACTTTTAAGTATACTTATTTATATCTTTTAACCTATTAAATTAGTTTATATAAAGATTAGATTAGATTAGATAAGTTATACTTATATCTATCTAAACTATGAAAAGATATTTACAGGGGCTTATAAGTATATTATAGTTATTACTATAATAGCTAACTTATACATAAAACTATATACTTATATATTATAAAGACCTAATAAAAAATCCTTATTATTCCTACCTATTTTATAATTATTAATTTATTTCTCCTTATACTAATTTTAATTCTTTATATTAAGTACTTATATTTATTAGCTTATTATCCTAGCTTTCTAAGGCTAGATTATATATTATAATATCAAGTATTATCTTAATAATAAGGATCTATACCTTAACTTAATCTTATTATAATTAAGTTATTATAAGTAAGAATTAGCTTGATATCTTAGTTTAAATTTATTATTTTATTATTTACCTTACCTTCTTTATATTCATAAATATCTTATAAGTATCTATTATATTTAAGGTATTTATTAGCTCCTAGTAGTAATTATAAAACTTAAGATAATTAATAAGAATATATTTTATATTTTATATATATTAATTATATTTCTAAATATAAATATAAAGTTAAGGATTTTATATTAATATAAGAAGATATCAAGCCTTATCTTCCTTATTCTTATTTATATAAGGGTAGAGTTCTTAGCTTTTTAAAGGCTCTTATAAAGGATCCTTTTATTAATTTATAAATCCTTAATTAAGTAAGGAGATAATTTATATTTTTATTTTTATTTAATTTTCTCTTTATATTATATCTTAAAAGGAATTTTAGTAATAATATATTATTCTCTTAATTTTTTAAGGATATTAAATTATCTCTTTAATTATAATTATATTTTGATTATTTAAGTATAAGGAATATAAAGCTTAATTTTTTTTATTAAAGACTTTATTACCTCTCTCTTTCTCTCTCCCTTAGCCTTTAACTTCCTTTAGATATATTTTTCCTTATTATTATTATTAAGTAAATCCCTATTAATATATATTGATAAATAATTTCATATCAATTATATAAGGATTATCTTTACCTTTACCTCTAATACTCTTATTAAGATAGCCTTATATATCCTTAATATATATCTTAAATAACTATTTTAAATAATTTTAAGAATAAGATTTAAAAATTAAGTCTTAAATTAAGTCTTAAATTATAAAAGATTATAAATTAAATAAATAATTACCTTATATAATTTCAATAAAGCTTAAAGGGGATAATAAAATAAATAAAATTTAAATGAAAAATTTAAATAAAATTAAAGAATAAAAGGAGAACCTTTTAAAACTTAAAATATTAACTTATTATAAAAAAAGAATAAGAAGTATAAAGGTATCTTAATAAAATAAAGATATTATTATAAAAGGAGTTAAGAATATAATCATTAAAGAAAGAGATATAATATTATAAATAAAAAAGGTAATTAATTTTAGAAGGAAAATTTATAATATTATTAAATTATAAAAGAATATATAAGGCCCTATTAAATAAATAAAGAATAATAATTTATTATTATAACTCCTTTTAAATTCCCCCCCTTAAGAAGGAGTAATAAAGATAAAGTAATTAACATCTTTAAAAAGAAAATAAGGATCTTATAAATAATATTCTTCTTATCTTCTTTATAAATTAACTTAAATAATATTAGGGATATAAAATACTTATAATTTATAACCTTTAATAATAAGATAATATATAAGGAAGTTTAATAAGTTATTTATAAGTTAAAATAAAATAAAGCCTTAAAGATTAATGAAATTTTAGATTAATCTTTTAAATTAATAATAAATAGGCTTATTAAAGAGGTTATTAATTTATTTAATATATACTTCCCTCTTAAGTATTACTTAAGCGACTTCAAGAAAGTTAATATAACTATTTTAAAGAAATTAAAGAAGGAAGATAATATAATTCCTTAAATACCTTAGGGGGCCTTACTAGTAAGCGGAGCTACTATTAATAACTAGGTATCTATCTATTAGCCCAGAGAGGCTATTAATAATTATTGAAATTCATACTAATTTCATATTAAAATTATATTAAAATTATATTAAAATTATATAAATTCTTAGTATATTATTAATTATAATAAATTTTAGATAAAATATTAATAGATTATTAATATAATATTAATAATTTCTTAGGAGTAATCTTAATATAATACTATCCTTATTAAATTATATATTTATAATATATTAAATATCCTTATTAATCTAAGGTAGGTACTATCATTAATATTATAAATAAAGTAATATTAATTAAACCTTATCTAGTATATCCTAGACACGCTTCTTTACCTAAATTAAAATCTATATCTTATAAAAGATAATATAGTATATAAAGATATTAGCTTATTATAAAATAACTATAATAAGGCCTTAATTAATAATATATTATATTAAGGTTCTTATCCCTCTATTTCCTTATAATTTTATTTATTTATAATATAATACTAACTATCAGGGTATTAAAAGCGTATTATATATATAATATTAATAATTTAAAAAGGTTATTAAGGAAGTTATCTACTATCTCTTTAATTTATTTAGTTCTTACTTTATAAGGTATTAAAAGTATAAGAGACCTCCTATTATATATATAATTTATAAATATACTTTATAAAAAGCTAATATTTTATAATACTACCTATTAAATATAACTTAAGGTATATTTTATATTATATTAAAAATATAGCTATTATCTTAAGAAATATAGTAATTATTCTTCTCCTAGCTTATATATAATAGTAATATAAAGTAATAATAAAGATATATATAAGATTATGAATTAAATTCTAAGTTAAGGATTAATAGGTAGAGTATTATAAAATATATTATTATTATTATTATTTAATAGTAGAGTTAAATTATCAACTTTATCTTTATATCTTCTTATTTTAGTCTTTATATATATTAAGTTTATAAAATTTAATAAGTTATAATATACTAAGATAGCTATCTTATAAAATTATTTTAATAATATCTTTAAATAAAAGGATAAATTTTTAAGAGGAATAAAGTTATTATCCTAGTTAATAATAAACTTATATTTAATTATAAATATTAATTATACGCTTAAAGTATATATTAGATTAGTTATAATATATAGAAAGAGTATAAACTAGAGATACTAACTCTTAAAGAAGAAATATTAATATAGGCTATTAATATTTATACTACTATTTAAAAGTTAAATATAAATGTAAAAAAGGAAGGTAAGTATTTCTTAGTAAAAAGCTTTATAAAAGTCTTAATATTATTATAAGTTTTAATTAAGTTATTAAGTACTTAATTAATAATCTACCTTATATATTATTAAAAAGCTATATTAACTATTATATTTAATATCTTAAAGGTAAGGAATATACTTTTATATATATTATATTATAGTCCTTCTAATTAGCGTAGTAATAATTAATATACTTTTAGGATTTTACTTACTCCTAATTATTCTTTATAATCTTATATTCTTCTTATATTAATTATATAATTTATATCTTAAGTTAGAGAGTAAAGTAGTAAAGATAATTAAAATAGTATATATCTTATAACTTATTAAACTTTATTTATATATTATTAATAAGGTTATTATATTAATTTAATTTAAATTTATCTATCTATTTCTTTAACTTTAAAGATCTTAAAGTTTATATCCTTTCTTAATATATTATATCTTATTATTTATGATCTTATTAAGCTTATTATTACTATTAAACCGCCGCTAGTTATCTCTTTAAGTAGATATATATATTTTATTACCTCCTAAAGTATTATAGTTTTAATAGAAGTTAATAGTATTTTAAAAGTTAAAGAGTATAAAAATTAATAACTTCCTTATATTAAACCTTATATTTAATAAATAGTAAGTTAAATCTTATATTATTATATTTTATATATTTCCTCTTTAATTAACTATTTAAAGTAATAATATTATCTTCTTTATCCTCCTTATAATTAGATATAATAATTAATATAAGTAGCTTTCTTTTAATACCTTTATTAATAAATACTTTTAATTTCTTTATAAGAGAATACTAGCTATTTAGCTTTAATTCTTATAAAGCTTTTTAAGAAACTTTCTAAGATATAAAATTTCTTAATTTATAAGGATTATAAACCTTTTAATTTAATTATAATATAATAATAGTATATAAATCATAAATTATAAAATAAGAATAAAAAGTAGGCTTAAGATATATATTAAGAAGTAGAGTTAAGATAACTAATAAGTCTTTGTAAGAGAACCCCTAATTATATAAAAATTATATTATTTCTATTCTAAAGAAACTCTAAAGTTAGAGAATTATTAAATATTAAATATCTTATCCTAGGATTAATATATATATATTATATCCTTATATTATTAGCTAGCTTATTATAATATTATAATATACCCTAGTTATATTCTAAGTATTAATATTATATATATAATCTTAGCTAGGAAATATTTATACCTCTTCTACTTATATTACTAATATCTTATAAACCTTATATAAGCCCTTATATAAAGTTATATAACTATCTTAAGTTAAAGGATATTTATATTACTATTAAGGGTCTTATATTAGGAACGTCTTAGGTTATTAATTATACTTAAGAGATTACTTTTAAGGGTTATTAGGATAATTCCCTAGTACCTAGTACCTACTTATGTTATTAGTAGAGAGAGGTATTTAACTTTAATAGTTAAGTTATTATAATAGTTTATAATTAATAATTATAAGGGATATAAAAAATATTATAATAAAAAGAAATTAAGATTTTAATTAATAAGTACTTTATAACTGTAAGATTATAATAGTATAATTTAATAATATTATAAAGGAAGTCTTTATATAATATTATAAATAAAATAAATTAGTTATTATTAATATTCTTTACCTTCTTTTAATATTTATAAAGCTAAATTAAAGAGCTTAAGGGATATAACAATAATAAATATTAAGATAATTTATTATTATTATCTTAGCTCCTCCTTTCTATTCTCTATAATTCTTCCTAGGTCTTTTATAATATTACGCCTTATTAATAATTAATTAGGTTTTATCTTAAAGAAAGTAATATAAGGTATTAATAATATTAATAATAGATAATCTAATTTTTAGATTATAAAGGGATAAAAGTATATAAGATCTCTAATATATAAGCTAATTAATAAGCCTAAGTAGGTAGATTTTAAAGAAGATAAATTTATAACCTTTCTTAATAAGAATATTTAAAGTAATTATTTAATTGTTCTTAATTAAGTTATTAAAGCTAATAGAAATATATATATATATTAAAAATAAAAATAATTTAATTTTAACTAATTCTACTAATAAGATATAATATATATAATAAATATTTTATATAATTTAATTAATTATATTAATCTAGATAATCTAATTAATAAATATATTAATTAAGATAATAAAGTTAATTTATTAAATAATATATATAAGGATATTACTCTACTATCCCTAGAACTAATTTATAAATAACTTTAATAAAATAGCTTTATAATAGGAAGAAGATTAAGGTAATATATCTCCCTTAATCTAAAGATCTTTAATAATTAATATATTTAAAGAGGTACCTTATATTTATATTAAATCTAAGTTAAATCCTTTTATAATAGCCTTTAACCTATAATATTAAGTTATTAGGATTAATAAATAGAATTATTAAAATCTACTTAAAGTCTTTAAATTTCTTAAGAATTTATAAATATTATATAATCTATTAAAATTAATAATTAAAATTAAGAGATATATATATTAATAATTACTTATAATAAAACTACGCTAATAGGAAGTAATTATTATATAAAATAACTTATATAAGGTATTAAGAATATAAATAGGCTAGTATTAAAATTAATATATTTCTTTAATTCTATCTATCTTTTTAAAATAATAATATTATTATAATTATTTTATAAGAAGATCTATATTAGCCTTATATATTTTATTAACTAACCTAGTAAGCTATTTTACTTTATAATATAAATAACTTTAATTAAGGCTTACTCTAGTAAATATATAATAAATTAAAATAGGTTAGAAGCTATACTCCTATTAAATTATTATCATTATATAACTCGGTCACGTGACGAGTCTTGGCATGGATGCTTAGTACGTATATATATTACCTATAACTACGTAGATAGCTATATAATCATTAATATTATTTATCTATATAACGTATCTACGTCTTTATCTTTAATAAATAGTAGGAATACCTATATATAGTAATATAACTCCTTAGTCGCTTCCGCTTACTATTATTTTAACGCCTCTATATATAAGACTATCGCCGTAAGAATAGTAAATACTACTCCTCTACTAGAGCCTATATTCCCTAGGCTACTACCTACCTTAATATTATATTACCTTCCTAGCCGACTCCATAGCCCCTTATATAATAAGATAATCTTTTGCCTAAGCTATTATAGAATCGCTACTTATTAAGCTATATAGCTTATTATTAAAGCGCTAGTCCTCTATATTAATAATAAATATACTTAGCTAGCTATTAAAGCTACTAGCTATTAATTAACTCTTATTAGGCTAGTTAATTAATTAGAAGTAAATCCCTTAGTTACTAGCCTCCCTATTAGAACTTAGTCCTATAATCTATATATAAAAGCACGATTATAGCTTATAATCCTATATACAATATTAAGGGCTAATCTTATAAAGAATACTAGTACTATTAGCTAGTACTTCTTCTATATATCTCTATACTATGGTTATTAGCTAGTCCTAGTACTAGCTACTTACATTAAGCCTTATAGTAATAATAATATTATATCTAAGCTATTAATAACTCCTCCTATTAAGATAATAAGTAGCTATCTTATATAGCCGCGAAATATTATATCTAGTAGGCGCTTAAGTATTTAATAGGTGTAACCTAGGGCGTAACCTTTACGAGGTATAAGATAATATATAATATAGTAGTCTATTTAATACTTATATTTATAGCTCTAATTTAGTACCTTCTAAAGGGAATAACTAACGCCGTAGAAACCTATACGCGTACGCTTAAAGTAATATAAAATAATTATCTAAGATTAGTCCTTAGCACGTATAAGGCGGTATTAATATTAATATTAAAGGTAGAGGCTACAACCCCTTTAATCTAGGTATAACTTAATAATTTAATAATAAAGTATTAAGCGCTTTATAATACCTATATAAATATAATAATAGGGAATAGAAAGATCTAGTACTAGCTAAAGGAAAAGTATAATTAAATTAGATATTAGGCCCTTACTTTAATATAAGAGAAGGAGAAATAGGCCTTATAAGAGCTTAAGATTATAAGCTAGGATTAAGTAATAATAGGTACCTAATAAAAGGCTTATTAATATAACCTTATAAAGGATATTAAGGAATTTTAGGATATTAATAATATCTTAATAAAGGTAAAAGATTAAAATTAACTTTAATAAGAGGATTAATAAGAGGCCTATTAAGCTATTATCTTAAAAGGAAGTTAAGAGTTAATAATAAGGGGCCTCTTAAATAATTATATTAACTATTATTAGGACTTATAAAAGGTAGAAAGCTTAATAATAACTTAACTTTATAATAGGAAGAATAGCTTTAAAGTTTTCTATTTAAAATTAATATCCTAGGAATCTAGGACTTTAAATATAATTATAGCTAGGTAAGATAAGATATAAGGTATATCCTCCTCTTTTACTTAAAATTATAAATATTAAGGTTAAACTTAATTAGGGAGGTTAAAACCTATAACTTTAAAGAGATATTAATTAAGTTAAGGGGTATTTATATAATAGCCTATTAATTAATAAGAATAGGCTACTTAAAGTAATTCTAACTTACTAAACTTTAATTAAAGTAAATAAAACTCCCTTAAGAGGTAATCTTACTACTAAAACTAATAAAGGTATTAAAAATAAAGTAGAAGGAGAAGAAAGTAATTAAAGGATTATATAAATACTATTAATTAAATATATTAAATAATATAATCTTAATAGAAAGGGCTTATTAAGCTACCTAAGAAGTAAAATATTATAGGGAAAGGAGATAATAAGTAGGAGTTTTTAATTATAAAAGGTTTCTCTTATACCCTATTATAGTAGATAATAGTAGCTCCGCTATTATCTTATTAAGGAGGGGTATCTTAGCGTAAAAGACTACCTTTATTAATATAAACAATACTAGAATAGGCGTATAAATAAATAATTAATTAAAGAGTATATAATAATTAAACTATAATTATAAATTAAAGGATTTATAAATAATATTTATTTATTAATATATAAGAAAATTTAAAAGGGAAATTTTAAAATTTTAAAATTAATATATAAAATCTATATTAAATAAGCCTTAATATATAAAATAAGTTTTATTTCTTAAAAATATAAATTATTTTATTTTATCTATTATCCTTATTATCCTTATTAGCTTAATATAAATATAATAACTAATTTAAGATATATAATAATTAAATTATAAATAGAGATTTAAGTCTTAAGATTATATATTAATAATAAATTATATTAAGATTTATACTTAAAGAAGATATAATTAAAGTTTATTATTTATTATTTTATCTTTTTTATAATATTAATATTAATATAAAGAGTAATCCTTAATAAGGTTAAGAGGATATATAATATAATAATAAAATTAATAATTATTTATATATTTATTATATAATATATATTATAAGGCTTAAGGGAAATATAGAAGTTTAAAATAATTTAAAATAATCATTTGAGATATATATTAAAGGTATATAAAATTACTTTAATATAAATAATAAAAGTAAAGATAAAGATAGTCCTTATATAATTAATATTAAATTATTTAATTCTTTATTAATATATATTAAAAGAGATTTACTTAATAATAATAATAAGGAATAAATATATTTAAAGAAAGTTAAAGGTTAAGAGAGGAAGAAAGAGAAAAGTAATAAAGTCTCTTATAAAGGAGAAGGATAAATAAGTATTATATTTTTCATACCTTAATAATTAAAATATAATTATAATTAAAAAGATAACTTAATATCTTTAAAAAATTTAAAAAATTATATATTATTAATAAAAATCCTCTTAAAATATAATATAAAGAGAATATTAAATAAGATTAAAAGTTAAGAATTACCTTTATATTTAATTTAAATACTTATAGATTAATAAAAAGACCCTTTATAAGAGCTTCTAAAAGATGAAAAGCTCTATCCTTATATAAATAAAAATAAAAAAGATAGGATTAATTACCTTTTCATATTAATATAAAGTCCTTAACTAATATAGATATAATAACTACCTTAGTAAATACTTAGTAACGCGGGAGTCTTCTATAGACTTAATAGCCCCTTAATAGACTTTATAAAGGCTTTTTTAGCTAGCTAATAAATTAATCTATATCTTAGCGGCTAGAGATAGGATGCTTATATAGTAAAAATACTATAGTAATACAGTTTTATCTTAGTTACATACTCCTAAAAGTATATTACCTTAATATAATCCCCTAAAAATACGTATATTTAAATTAATAGTTTAAAAGATAAATAGGTAGATAATTCTTTACGTAAATAACTCAACCTTAAATTTTAGCGCGGTATTTAAAACCCCGCTTTGTTATACTATCGCCTAGAGCCTTCCTACCTACCCTACGTCGCCTACGCCCTACGTCGCCTACGCCCTATGTCGCCTAGACCCTCCGCCCCCCGCATGAAATTCAGCTGAATCGCCCGAATCTAAGGTTAGATTTCGCGGAACGTTGAAGAGATATGCAGCCTCGTACTCCCGAGTCGTAGGCTTAGCAGCCTTGATAGCTATTACGATACAAGACGAAGTACGTCAGCTGACTAGATACGGAGTATAGTAAAGACCGTTAATTATATAGCTAATATATAATACCTCTAAGATATTAGATACTTAAAGTTTATAACATTAATTAGTTAAATTACTATACTAAAACTGTTAACTATCTACTACTACCTATAAACTATTTAAGTAACCTATATCTAGCTACTAAGGTATATACTAGAAGTAATACTTATTAAATAGTAGTAATACTATATTATAAGCTTTAAGTATACTATTTATTTATCTTAAACTACTAATCCTATTAATATTACTCTTATAATTTAAATAATCTAATTAAGTCCTCTAATAAGAGATAAATCCCTTAATCTATAATTAATCTTCCTACTTATATCTTAATAATAATAATAAGGTCCTTAATAATAATAAGATTATATAAGTATTTTTATACTTTATAATAGCTATTTATCAAAGCCTTTAATAGTATTAATAACCTTATTATTATATAGGTATTATATTTCTTCCTAACTAAGATTATTAATAGTCTTCCCTAAGAAACTATTATTATAATATTCCTACTACCTCTTTTAATACTACCTCTTAAGTAAGATTTTATTTTATTAGCTAATTAGATCTATAAATTTATAAATTTTACTAGATAAGCCTATAAATATAAAGTACTAGAAATAATTAAATATTATATTAATTCTATTATTAAATTCCATAAACATCTAAAAAGGCTAGGATAACTAAGTAATTCTAAAGGATAAACCTAATATTTAATATTAATTAAACTATTTCTCTTTTTATCTAATTAGGCTATTAATAGCCTAGTATTTTAAAGAGCTATTCAGATATTTATTAAATATATTAAATATTATTAAAGTCTCTTATAATTTTAAATATACTTTATAAGGTATCTTAGCCTTACTTTAATAATATTAATAAATACTACCTCTCCCTCTAATAAGATAATTAATCTTATAATTACTTAGGATATATTAATTAAAGAAGTTATTTATAAATATCCTATTAACCCTACTTTACCCTTAATTATAGACAAGAATATAGGGTCTATTAAAGTATAATATATTAAGCTTTATAAGATAATTATTAATATTATACTACCTTTATTACTAGATCCTCTTATAAATTTAACTATAAATATAGAGAATTTTAAAATTTTAAAATTTAATCTTAATAATATTAGCTATTTAAATCTATTTTATAATAATAAGTCCTTTAATACTACCCCTACTATTAAGTATATTAAGAAGGTAATATATATTTATAATATATATATATTTATAGATTATATTAAGGATGTTATTTATTTAAAGGATAATATTATTTATTAAAACCTTTAATTATATCTTTATAAATTAGCCTTAAGCTAGTATACCTTAAAGCTTAGAGAAAGTAATAAGTATCTTATTACTTATAATATTAAGGAATAGTATTAATTATTAATGTTATATTAGAAGATACCTTATAATATTAATATAAATACTTTTATATATAAGAAGTATATCCTGTAAAATACTTTATATCATTATAAATCTTATAAATTTACTTAAGTTATAATAAGAGTTACTTAAGATATAAAATTAGGTATAATTAAGGATTATATCTTACTTATTTAATATAATTTAAATATAAAGTTTTAATATAATATCCTTAAACTTATACTTCTTATTATTTGAAGCTTTAATAATAATAGTAGTATTAATATAATAAATATCAATCTTAATTTCTAGCTTAATAAAGATAACTTTATAAGTAATTATAATAGCCTTCCCCTTAATATCTACCTTACTAATATAATAATAATACTTATTATAGTAATTAATATTAGAAGCCTTTAATAGGCTATTATTTAAATTAATATTAAAATTAAGGTAACTAAGGTATAAATATTTATATCTTACTAACTTAATTAATAAGGTTATAGATTATAACTTTACTATTAAATATATTTAATTTTTAATATAATAGATAATAAGGTCTTTAATATCCTTAGAACTAGTAGGATTAAATACCTTTTAAGTTAAGAGGTAATTAATAATAATACCCTTAAAAATTATAATAAGCCTATTAGACTATTATAAAAGATATTAAGAATCATTAAAATCCTTAGGAATATAATTAAGAAGCTTATAATATATTATTAATATAACCTTACAAGCGCTCTAATTAATATTAAGAGGAAGGTATATTAAATTAATATATAAATAAACCTTTATAATCTTATTAAATATCTATTATAAAAGACTTTAAATAGTAGAAAGTAATAAGATAAAGTCTTTAATAATTACCTTATAGTTACTTCTATCTTATCTCTTAATTATAAATATTAATAATATTAATATTAATTTATTTTTAAGAATAAACTATTTATTTATTCTTATAATTAATATTAGAAATCTATTAATACTTTAATATTATTAAAGCCTTTAATAATAAGGACCTTATTAATAGTAATAATTATTAATATATTAAATCCTTTAATAGAGGACCTATTAATTAAATATTTATTAATAGAGTTAATTTAAGGGACTAATTACGCGCTTAAGAATTAATATTATATTATTAGTTCTATTTAATAGATAGCTAATAGTAATAATATTAAAATATACTTTAGTTTAAGGTATATAATATTATTTATAAATATTAATATTAAGGTAATATTTATAAGTATCCTAATTAGGGGCCTTAATTTTAAGTTATATTATTTAGATAAATTTACTACTATTACCTTTTATTTAAAGGGGAAGGTTAATAATAAATTAATTATTACTTAAATTATATAAGAGGTTTATATTATAAATAACCTTAAAGTAAAAATATTTATAAGAGTAAATATCCTTACTCTTAAAAGTATAATATTAGACTTTACTAAGTAGTAGATTACTATTAGTAGCTACTAGGATATTATTATATTAATAAGTATTTATATATAATCTACTTTAATAAAAAGAGTTATTAAGAATAAGGTAAAATTTATAAAATTTATAATTCTTATAAAATTTATTACCTTAATTCTTATAACTTATAATAAATTACTTTTAGATAATTAGGATCTTATATTTAAGCCTAATCATAATCTTAACTTTAATTATATTAAGAAGGTATTTACTTATATTATTAGTATATCTATTAACTATATCCTTATTATAAATAAGGATATTATTATTCTTAGGAAAGTAAGGCTAGGAATATTAGAAGAGTTTAATAATAATAAATACTTTATAATTAATACTTATTACGCTAGCTTTACTATTATTAGCTAGTGAAATACTTAGAAGAGTAAGCTACTTAAAGTAGTAGGATTAGTTATTATAATAGTAATAATAATTATAATAGGTAGTTTATAATAGGCTTTTATAATACCTAATAAAGGCTTTAATAAGCTTTTTATAAATATTATTATTAACCTTAGCCTTAAATATATAATATCTAATAGAGTTAAAATCTATATTAAATCTTATATAATAGAGTAATTAATAGATATTATTAATACCTACTAAGACTTATTTATCAATAAAGGTAAAACTATTAATAAATTTAAAGAATATTAAATATTAATCTTATTAAAGCCTAATATAATATTAAAGTCTACTTAAATTTATCCTCTTAATTAAAAGGATAAGGATATTATTAATAAGATATTTAATAAGTTATAAGCCTAAGATAAGTTTAATTAATTGAATGGTTTAACTTTATATAATTATTTATACTTTATAATATAATGCGATACTCTTAGTAGTTAAAAAGGCTAGGTTATTATTAATATTTAAGAGCTTAATAAGATTATTAATAAAAATATATATCCTTTATTATTATAAGTTAATACAATAGCCTTAGTTAAAAGATATTAATATATTATTATTATTAATACTATTAGATAGTTTTATTAGTTTTATATATAAGTTAAAGATTATTATAAGTTTATAATTATAAGCTATTATAACTAAGAATAATCTTTAATAATCCTTATAAGTTATAAGGGCTCTCCTTTATATATTTAATATTAGACTAATATTAGACTTTAGTTATACTAGGGCTTTATAAAAGCCTATACAAATAATAATAATATTATTTACTCTTATACCTTATAAGAGTATATTAAATACTTATATAAGGTCTTTAAGTTATTTTATTAAAAGTATATTAACCTATTTCTTATAAAATCTTATATTAACTATCCCTTTATTATATTACTTAATTAATATATTAATAGCTTAGGAATATCTATTATTAAAGAGAAGATTACTACTATTATAATAATATAATTTTTATAAACCCTTAGGGATCTTAAAATATTCCTTAATCTTATTAGTTAGCTTTACTTATCTATTAAATAGTATTTCTAATAAGTAGACCTATTATAAAAGTAGAAGGTTATACTTAAAAAGGGCCTTAATATAGGCGTAAAAGGTTTAATATAAAAGAGATATATTTTACGCGTTATCTTCTATAAATTTATACTTAAAGAATTATTAATGTTTTATAACTTATAAAAGGCTTTTAAAATACTACGCTTCCTAATTTATTATAATTATAATAGGATATTATATATAGATCTTAATATTTTTAAAGTAATTAATCTTATAATTATAATATATTATATAAAAGAGGACCCTACCTTATTAAAACCTTTTATAAGGATTAATATTTAATTAATTATATTCTTTAATAAATATCTTAATAATATTAAATAGAATTACTAGCCTCTAGAATTAGAGGTTATAAGTATTATTTAAGTTATAAAGAAGGTTAAGTATATAATTAAGTTTAATTTAAAATCTCTTATTATTATATATATAAATTACTTAATAGCTATCCCTATATTTAAATAGATAACTATAAATATTATAAATATTAATAAGCTTAATCTATAGCTTATTAAAGCCTCCTAATACTTATTATTATTTAATTTAAAATTATATTATAAGGTTAGTAAATTTAATATTATATTAGATATATTATTAAAATTATATACTATCCTTATAAGTATACTTAATTTAATTAAGGGTATATCTAATATACTTTATAATAAAGCCTTCCTTAGTTTAATTAAGGACCTTAATATTATTATATATTATTATATATTAATTAATATTATAGACGACTTTAAATCTAGGTTATAAGAAGTATATAAGGCTAATAATTAATAAAAGAAGATATTAGATATATTAAAGCCTTTACTAAATAATATTATTAAAGTAGATAATAATAGTACTTTGATAAATATTAAGTATATTAAGCTAGGAGTAGCTTTTATCCTTTATGATAACCTTATTTATTATATTAATAGTAAAGGTAGATATAGGCTATATATACTACTATTAATAGAGTAGAAGCTCTTTAAGTAAGTATATAATCTATTAAATTATAATAGCTACTACTAGTATTATAA
>JAABUL010002286.1_pt1 | contig 32310 bp, 55 predicted proteins | sample 5559151 | NCBI WGS metagenome assembly JAABUL01 (sample SAMN10711876, study PRJNA513368) | rock metagenome | isolation source: Antarctica rocks | place: Antarctica: Victoria Land, Pudding Butte sud
CGCATAATCCGATGGTGCTGTTCAGCGTTAGCAAGATTCTTGATGGTCCATTCATTCCTCGCAGCCTTTATGCTGCAGCTCACCTGTCGTATTCGTGAGGTTGTGAAGGTGTTTGCCGCCCCACCAGACCGCCGCTGCGGCGCCGCTCTCCACCGCTGCTGCTGCTGCTGCCTCATCTCATCCGCTGCCGCCCTGCCGCCGCCGCCCGCCGCTGCTGCCGCCTCATCGGCTGCTGCCGCCGTCTGCTCGACGCCTGCTGCCTCACCGCCGCACGACGCCTCAGCACTGACATCACTGCCGCTGCTGACCGAGGCGGCCGCCTGCTGCAGCCTTGCGGCGATCCAAATCGCGAGCTGGCTGGCGTCTTGAGCAGACTCGGTCTGCTGCAGCAGCAGCAACGGCGGCGGGCACGGCGCCGGTGGCAGACTTCCCTAGCCAAGAATGTTAGCTGATGCCGCCCCCGACGCTGCTGCCGAAGGCTCGGAGCGCGCGCTGCGTCTGACGCTGCCGTCCACAACGCACGCCCTCCTCCCGCAGCCTGCAGCCAGGGTGCACGCAAAGAGCTGGGCCTCACTCAGCCATAGCAAAGTACGTCGGTGCCTCACCAGCAGTGAGAGCCGGGCGGCGGTCGCACTACCGGCAAGGATCAGCGCCTGCTTTATTGTTCATGAATACTCCGGAGTATGCGTGTGAGGTGAAAATGCAAAGCCATGTGCTGGAGCATTGTAGCCTGCTTCATGCAAGACAGGTTGAGTGCACGAATTTGATTGCGGTTTTTTTTGGGGCGCCACGAGACCCTGGGATTTTTTTGTGAATGGCCTCACCTCGTAAGACATGGAAGGAGATAGGTGCGTTATTGATGTGAGTGTCGAACAATGGGAATTCGTCTCAATTGCTTTTAGTTCAAGCGAACGACATTGTGCTCGATCTCACCGATTGTCAGGCTTCGAATCGGCATGCCGCCTCACGCCGCTGCCGCTGCCGCCACTGCCGCCTCATCACAGCAGTGAACTGCCGCCTACTTGCCGCCTGCCGCCTCACCGCCGCCTGTTGCCGGCGCTGCTGCGGCAGCCTTCTCGTCACTTGTTACCAAACCGCCGCCCGCGGCCTCAGCGCTGCCACCGCTGTTGCTGCTGGCGGAGGCGGCCGCCTGCTGCAGCTTAGCGGCGCGGCGCCGCTCTGACCGACGAGCTGCGGCGCACTCACAGCACAGAACTTCGACGCCAAACAGCGTGCCCTGGAGCTTGTAGAACCCGGAGAAGGGCTTCTCCTTGCGGCAGGCGGCGCACACGATGCTGGCCGGCGGCGGCAGCTGCGATGGCAGCCGCTCCTTCCGACGAGCAGCTGTGCGCTCCACGTTGCACTTCCGACAGTATGAATGCAAGCCGTCCACGTTGCCCCGGTGCAGGTCGAAAGCTGCGGCTGGCAGCTCCTCGCGGCACAGCAGGCACTCCTTGGTCTGCGGGACTCGCGGCATGGGCAGCGCTGCCATGCGCCGGGCTTCTTGCTCGGCACAGCAGGCCCTGCACTTCGTAACGCGGCCTGTTCTGTTCTGGCTGGCAAAAGCGAAGTGCGACGCCGGCAGCTCGTGTCGACAGGTGCGGCACATCTGCGGCTCACTCGTTGGGGGATGCCACGCGCGCGGCCTCGCTGCCGGCTTGGGGCGCCTGAAGCAGCAAGATCTGAATAAAGATATGTCTGGATGTGGTACGACGCGATCATTCGCCAACAGACCAGTTGCTCTAGGGGTGCTCGCATCAGCGAATATGCCATGGTGTAGTATTGACCTTTGCAAGTCCACAAAACAATGAGTTGCCGCAGCACAGCTGGCAGCTGCGAACAGAAGAATCGTCATGAAATCTTGTGCAACGTTTCAAATGTTACAACGCTGACCTGGGCATGCGGGGGCAGCGGCGCTCATTGTCGTCGCTGCGACAGCCCCAACACAAGGAATGCAGCCCGTCCGGCTGACTCGTCAGCGGCGGGAATTGACGCAGCTTCCACTCCTCGCTGCAGCCGAGGCAGCGTTTCGTGGCCTGCAGCAATAAGAGGAAGCTGCTCGTGCAGGTGGGTTCCAGGGCTCGTGATTCAGCTGTTGGGAGTTTGATTCGCTGCCGATCGCAGCCTGCTAGATGCTGATGGTGCAGTGGACAGCCACTCGATGCATCATCCGCACACGTATCACCTGCGCCTTAGGCCGCAGCGCCTCTGCAGCGACGGCATTGCTGGGTCGAGAGTGGAGTGGATCCCAAGCGTGCGGCTGTGCCTGGTGACCCAGGCGTTGGTGCCGCTGCCAGCCAGCGAGGCTCGTCAGCTGCTGCGGCTCCGGATGTGACTGCGAGCTGCATGCCGCTCCATCGGCACCGAAAAGCTGCTGCTGCAGCCTTGCTGCGAACAGCAGCGAGCAGGGACTGCTTGTTGAATTTCGACGAAGGATGCTTGCCAGCAGCATCGCGGGAGCAGAATAGATTGTGCAATCGCAGTGGTCCTTCGACGAGGTGCCAAATTCAGTACGAGGACGACTTGACGGATCGTCAGACCTACACCTGCACGTGCCAAGATCCAGATGCTCACAGTTGGAAATAGGGTTGGCAGTTACCGGTTACCTGCCAACCCTGGTTGGAAATGCAGTGGTGTGCATGCTTCTGTTTGTCATCCTTCAATCGTGCTACTGGCGCCAACGTGCACGGCCACCGCCAACACGCATCCCGCACCGCCCGATGCACGGCGCCATCGCCAGGAGCAAACTCGTTTTCAGGAGTGGAGCTGATTCAACAGCATCGTTTCGACGAAAGGACGCAAGTCCGCTTCGGCAATCTGGTAGTATCGTGGGAATGCATGAGGGGACTTACAGATGGATAAACAGCCTGCTTTGCGTCGCCACTGACACCTGCAACTTTCGCACCGGCGGCACGTGCACACAGGACAGCAGCAATTGTAGAACTGGTTTATGCCCATGCCTGTTATCTCTTCGTCACAATGAGCATCAGCCCTCTGCGACGGCAGAGTGGCCCGTTGCCAGGCTGCATTTGCAACACACGCCGCCGCCCTGAGTTGCCGCTGCTGCCGGCACTTCATGCAGGGTGGGCCATTGGTGCTACTGCCAAGGGTTGCTGATGCCACACTCGGGGATGCCACTTGGAGCCGGGAACGCTAGCTGCGTCTTCATGCACCCTGCGGCCAGGCACACCAGGAGCTTGGCCCTGCACAGCCATGAAGAAGTGCCTCGCTGCTCACGGCCAGGCAGCAGACAGGCCTCAGCTCGGTCTAGGGTTCAGCACAATGTCCATCCGTGCCGCAGCAGTTGCAGCGGGCTCCCCAGGCGCAACAGGTCGGCAGAAGCGACGCAGGTTTCCCCGCTCTGCATGCCTCCAGCAGCGCCGGCGCCCACCCGCCATGACGTGCTGTGCTATGGCAGGGTGCGGTCGCAGCCGGCGCACGAGCGGCAGCGCGCCTGGTGTTTGTGACGCAGCAGCACGAATTGCAGACACAGGTGCACAGAAACAGGTGCCGAGCAATGTCAGAACGCGCTAAGCTTTGCTGTGACAGGCCGCCTGTTGCAGAGAGCTCCTTGCCTGTGCCTTCAGCTCTGTGCGGCATCTCCTGTCCACCGCCTCGGCGTCAGCTCGTTCAATCTACTTGCACCTCATTTCTGCAGGCTTTCTCAAATACAAAATCTCAAAAGTGCACCTTGTGCGGGTTGGGGTCCTCGCGCATGGAGCGGGACTTGGGGTCGTAGTACGCAGAATTGGGGTCCAGGTTGAGCAGGTACTTGGCCGTGTCCTCCCGAATCCGCAGGTTGCGCACTGAGCCCGAGGCGCCGCTGCTGGTGGTACGCACGCGCTTCTCCACCTCGCCCAAGCCTGGGGGATGCAACAAGTGGCATATCGATGCTTGTTTTCATGTCTTGTTTGGGACATAATGTGCCGCCGCCATTGTGCGCCAACCGCATCTCCACCTCGCCGAAGCCTGAACCGTAGAAAGAGGAAGGAATAAGAACCGGCTGTGAACTGGAATGCTGTGTCAGTCAGACTGCCCTCGTCTACGCCTTTAAAGTCCCGAAGCATTGCATGCAGAGGTTGGGGTGGGTGGTGTGTTGGTGTGGGGTTTGGTTGGGGGAGGGCTGCTCGGGCATGGCTGTAATACAACTGAAAAAGTTAACGATGGCTCAACGATACTTTGCTTATTCTACCCCACGACATTCCATTCCTATAAAGTACACAAGTCCAAGCGGGCAGGTCCGGCCGACGCAAGCGCCGACATCGTGGAGGCTACCGCCCAAAAAAATCAATGGATCGAAACGGTTCAATGAACCGATATCAGCGATCATACTGATAAGACCAAATACTACACTTGATCTCAGCTAAGTAGGCCGAGAAGGTATAGGGGGCGCGTGTAAGGGGTTGCAACGTGAACATCATAAAAAACCTGCCCGCTGCTAAGCGGTCAGTTATGGGCGCCATGCCGACCCGCGGCACACAGCCAGTGCTGCAGCGGGCAGGCAAGCAAGTCTAGAAATGTGGGATGTGACTGAAAATACAAAACGTGCTGCCAACTGCTTGACAAATTTCAGATGAGGCCAACATTGCCATGGTCTCCTGACCTTGGCGCCTCCGTTCACAGAGCACCGTGGCGCACCACATGCTGAGTTGACCGAAATTGCGGGGCTAAATGAGCCCATGCAAGGTGGAAGCGATGAGCCGTGCCGCTGACTTCTTCAATATAGGTCCAGCGACCGGCATGACGCGAGTGTGGGAGGGGCGGGGGTTTAGGGGTTTGGACGAGTTTGGGTTGGGTAGCGCTGATTGCGCCGAAAAAATTGGGAAACACGGCTTGTCGATGACAGCGCTCGGTGGTCTTTAGTAAAAGGCGAAAAACCAGTACGGCAACAGAGCTGACCTCGCCGTTACATTGCCAGGCTTGCCAGGCCGAACCTGTTGCAAGCGCTGCGTGGCACAGCAGGTGCCAGTTATGGGTCTGGCAGCTGCCGCCAACTCGGACGCCCCTCAGCGGGCAGCCACCATCCTCCAGACTGGCACCATCGGTCTAACAACGCAAGGCGATCGGATTGGAGGCAGGACAGACTCCTGCAACACGTCGACGCGACAACGTCTTGGTCGCTTGATGTATGGCCTTATAAGGGCAAGATTCTTGATGGTCAATCCTCGCAGCCGCTTTATGCTGCAGCTCACTTATCGTATTCATGAGGTTGTGAAGGGGTTTGCCGCCCCAACAGACCGCCGCTGCGGCGCCGCTCTCCACCGCTGCTGCTGCTGCTCCCTCATCTCATCCGCTGCCGCCCTGCCGCCCCCGCCTGCCGCTGCTGCCGCCTCGTCGCAGCCGCCGCCTGCCGCCTGCTCGACGCCTGCTGCCTCACCGCCGCACGACGCCTCAGCACTGACATCACGGCCGCTGCTGACCGAGGCGGCCGCCTGCTGCAGCCTCGCATGTGTGGCACATATATTTGACGCCAAACAGCGTGCCCTGGAGCTTGTGGAACCCGGAGAAGGGCTTCTCCTTGCGGCAGGCGGCGCACACGATGCTGGCCGGCGGCGGCAGCTGCGATGGCAGCCGCTCCTTCCGACGAGCAGCTGTGCGCTCCATGCCGCACTTTCGACAGTATGAATGCAAGCCGTCCACGCCGCCCCACTGCAGGTCGAAAGCTGCCCTCTACACGGGAAAAACCCACTTTATCACGGCGATAAACCATGGGCTACCACGGTATACCCTGGTTTTGTGGTGAACCACAGAGTGCAGCTTGGTGCACCATGGGCTGGCACCATGGTGCGGACTAGTGGCTGTAGGTACCACGGTAATCGTCCAACTGCACCATGGTGAACACGTGTACCTGCTGATTGCCTTACTAGCGGCTGAGAACAAGTTGTTTGATTGTAGGCAGGCTTGGAGTTTGAAGAAGAGGTGAAGATGAAGAAGATGGTAGTTGCCTAGTAACACAGGTGTCCGCCCTTGAAAGGAGGTTCCAAAGGGCTCTCGAGCAACGAAGGGCGCTGCCCCTCCGGACAAGTTGCCTTGTGACGCACTTGTCCGCGTCTTGAAAGGAGACTCGAAAGGGGCGGGTGACCTTCTCCACGAATCGTTGGCAATCAAGTTTCTCCCATGGGCGGGTTCAAAGATGGTCTCGACTGCATTTGCCAGTGCAACCGCTGCCATACACACGCGGTAACATGGTGGAGGCGACCCCGATCATTGTGGTGGATCACCCCACCGACTCGCAAAAGTGAATGGTGCTGCACCGTGATGGCAAGTTCTGTGAGAAGCACTAGTTATGCATGGTCATGGAGAAGGGTTTTGTGCGATTCCTTCTCATTTAAAGGTAGTGTCCAATGCGGCGGCGGCATCGTGGTTCACGATTGCAAATTTACGGCAACCAGGCGCTGTCACAATCATTATGCTCACAAATCACGGACGCAGTGCAATCAGGGTGGAGCATCACTGAGAGGCTGTCCCCACGGCACCACATGTACATTGTTGGCACGTCTGCCAGACGCAGCAATCCTGTGACCAGAAGCATGCCGCCTACATCAGGCGGCACCCTTGCGTGCAGTTGACGATCGCCGCCATCACCATGCCCTGCATATCCATGGAGTCGAGGAAGGTGTGCCCTGGAAGCACCCTCCCTGGACAGCCTGCCGCGCCTCCGCCATGAGCGGCAGCCCGTGCGCAAACGCCGCGTCCGCAGTGTATTTGAACACCGGTTGAAGATTGCGCACCTGCAACCAACACCGTAATTCGTCGACACGGTCCGAGTTCGGCAGCAAGAAGTGAACTGGTGGGACCTGCATGGATCAATTGCAAAAAACGGACAGTGCTGACGACGCCTGCCATCATGCACTCAGCCTGAGATCATCGTCATGGATAACAAGCAAGCTAAGTTGAAGTGCGTCTGGCAGCCAGCCCTCGGTTCCTCCAGTCGTCACTGTTGTATGCAGCAGTAATGTGTGAATGGTGTATGAGAAGGAACATCCATGATATTTCTCGGAATTGCAAGTTTAAGCTTTCATCTGCACAGGTGTTTGTCGCGCTGGCGACGCTCGGCGCCGCTAGCCGCATGCACGTGCTGCGCGCCGCAGCGGCGGCCCTGACGTCCGCAGGCGCCTGGCTGCACTCTGTGCTGGCGTCGCTGTCGCTGCACCCGCCCCCGGTTGAGGAGCCTGATGTCGGCGTAGCTGAAACAGAGGCGGCCAGCGAGGATGGGCCTGCAACGGCGGCGGCAGGCACCTCTTTGCGCGGAGGTGAGACGGCGGCATCGGTCGCAGCAACACACGGCATGTCGATACAGATCGTCGAGGCGGCACGAGCGGTGGCTGGCGTGGCGGAGGAAGCCGATGCTGCCGCTGACGAGCTTGCCGAAGCTGTGGTGGTGGCCGTAGGGAATGCGGCGGGCCGCCACCCGCAGCCGGCGGCGGCGGCGTCTGCAGGTGCTGCTCCTGTGCTGCCTGCTGCGACGCTGTTGCTTGCCGAAACCAGCGCTGCAGCGCCTGCGCCTGTGCCGCCGCACCTGCGGCCCCTGGCAGTGGCAGTGGCGGCTCTGGGTCCCGAGGCGGCTGCCGCTGCAGCCAGCCCGCTGCTTGCAGCGATGGCGGCCGGCAACGCGCTGCCAATACCGGCAGAACAAGGGACGGCATCAGGGTTGGACTCTCATTCATCTGCAGAAAGTCTGCAGAAATGCGCGTGACAGTTCATTCAGCTTCTGATTCAGTGGACTGCGCGCTTGTCTGCAGTAAGCATGACTGATCTTTTGGTGCCCGTGCTCCTGCAGGCCATCCGCCCTGGGACCTGCACAGCAGCGCTACCGCTGCTGCTGCTCTCGGAGCTGACACCATCTGCCTGCTGGCTGGTGCCGCCACTGCTGCGCCCTCTGTCAGCAGCATCAAGGACGACGAAGACGAGGCGGCTATCCGGGAGGTGATCGCTCTCTGCCTCCTTGTTCTGTCATCATGGCTGCTTCAACACAGAAAACTGTTTGCCCGAAGCACGATGGATGCAAGTGTCTTCTCAGAAAAGACACAGAAACTGGATGAAGGACCTGCCGCCTGCTGTGATGATCAGCATTGCGTGTATTTGCTCTTTTGTGCACTGCAGGTAGCGGCGCGCCTAGAGCGGATCGCTGCTATGGACCAGGCCCACGCAAGCGCCATTGCCGAGCTGCAGGTAGTAACACCGCTGTGGACGTCGGACCACTGCCAATCGTCGGCTTTCAAACCTGCCTGCTGACCAGTGTGCAGCAGCCTGGCTTTGGTTTGCAATTGGAAGAACGGCATGGGAATGAGGTCGTTCGATTGAAGCAGCAGCGCAGCATGCATGCAGGAAGCTTTCTCATGTGCTGATGTGATACATGTTCGACAAACTTCTCGTCCTCTGTGGCAGGTCGACGTTGGCGCGCTGCGGCTGGAGTACCTGGGTGCGGGCGTGCTGTGCTGACGGACGCGCTTCGTTGCAGCAGTCTAGAACCAGGCACGTTCTCCCAGCGTCCAAGTCGATCAAGCATCTTCGTGGATCATTGCAAGGCACACGATGTCATCGTGAGGCGCATGCACGTCATGGTTCGTGTCGTGATGACATCAATACTGGGATTACAGCTCTTCTATCGGTCTGCCTTGTGCTCAAGTGGAATCCTGGATGAAAGTCAGTTATTACAACCGACGGTCGCTCATTCTTCATATTTGCATGTTGCAGGTAGGTGGCGTGAGCCGAAAGAAGTGCGGGTGCGCAGCGCCAGGCGCTGCCAATGCGGCGATATCTTATCGCATGGCATTTCAGGCACCAACGTGAGTAAGGCTCTGCGTCACAATGCTTCTCAGGAAGGTGACATCTAGATTGGATCGATAATAGTGCTACGCCCGGAAGGTCATGCTGCTCACCCGCGACGCGCTTTGTTCCGCAGCAGAACAGCATACGGCGCCGGCTGCCACCGTAGGGATGGGAGTGGTGGTTCGGCGAATGAGAGTTTATAGAGTGGGTCGTTCGGTGTGGTTCAGGTAGTCCCTGATACCAATGTAGTGATTGCTATTTCTGTGGTATGAAATGCGCATCTGGCAGTGTCAGCAAGATGCGGTATCGGCACCGCCATGCCGGCGCTCATGCCCTGTCCAATCATCAGAGTACCGAAATCCCATGCATGAAACATCTCAAGACCCTGCAACGGCCGGCATCAGTTGCTGCATGAAAGCCGCCTGGCCGCAGCAAGTTCCGCTGCCACAAGGGGCAGAACCAGGGCGGTTTCACGGTTCCGAGGCAGTATGATCGACTGGCAGCAGGCCAGCCAATTTCGCGCTTTGCAGTCTCACATTTAAGCTCGGTTTGACCTTAGTAGTGATGGTCTGGATCAGTACTGGCGGCAGTATATCAGTCGGCAGGTGTCAGATTTGGATTCAATCGAGCATCAGCACGTTCGGACCTGCGTGTCCTCTTCCCATCGATTGCGCGCCGCATCTGTAGCACAAGGTAAGGGGCACGAGGGATACTAGGTATTTTTATATTGCAGAAAGCATGTACCTTTTGAAAGCACCGAACACCTTGCTGCCTTGGAATCATGTTTTGCGTGCCAGTACGGGCACCTCATTGTTGCTGATACGGATATATGTGATGCAGGTCTCTGATTGCTCGGCCCCGCGGTTTGTCGATCTGCCCGCCAGCAAACATGCATGCCGCTTGACGGCGCGACATGCTCAGCGGCGGCGGCGCGGCCTGGCCCAGCAGCCGGCTGCAGCCGATGACGAGGGGCGGCGGCCGCCTGGCGGCGCTGCTGCGACGTGCTGCCCGGCCCGCCACCCAGCATGAGGCCCCGGGCGGTGGCGTGACTGCCGTACTGTCATGCAGGCACAGCACAGCAGCGCTTACCAACAGCGGCCATTCCGCATGCGGTGCGCCCTGCGGCACCGGCGCCTTGCAGCAGCTGATGGCAGTGGGTAGTCGCAGCAGCTCGGCGGCAGGCATGCACGGCGCCGCCGGTCCATGCGTCAGAGCGGCGGCGCAGCGCGGGAAGCGGACAAAGGCGGCCGCAAGGAAGGCGTCTGGCAAGGGCGAGGCAGCGGCCAAACAGCCTGACGCTGACGCTGGTGCGGCCGCGTCAGATGCCGTCGCAGCGGCGGCCAAGGCGACGAAGCCGAAGCGGGCCCCGCGAAAGGGCAAGTCGAAACCAGGTGACAACACACCGACGGAGCTGGATCCTCTGTCAGGCGGCGGCGGCACTGACGCGGCGGCAGCAGCCGCAGTGCCGGCGCTCAGTGGCAGAGCTGCGGTCCCCAGCAAGCGCAAATCAGCGGCGAAGCAGACCGCCGCGGCCAAGGCAAAAGCCCGGGCGGCAGCTGCGGAGAAGGCGTCCCCGGCGCCGCCTACGAGGCCGCCGCCAGACCTGAGCGCATGCGTGCCAGAGGATGCTGCCCCTTGGGCCGCCGTCAAACAGTGGGTGGTGTTCTCGGACCTGCACGTCAGCCCGCGCACCGTCGGCGTGTCGGTGGAGGTGCTCCGGCGGGTGCATGAGGAGGCCGTCGCACGAGACGCCGGCATCCTGTTTCTCGGTGAGTGCACCAACATGCTTCTGGAAAAGGTTGCGAAATGCACCGCGCTCAAGCTGCAGCTTCTTGCCTCGTCCTGACTTTGACGGCAGCATCCACCGCTGCTCCTGACTGGAGGAGCCCAGCCAAGTCACACTGGCGATACGTGAGTGCATCCCTGCCTCCGATCATGTACATGGCATCTTGGAGCCGCTGTGCTTGTGCGACTGCCAGCTGCGAGCTGCACGCTCAGGTACATTTGAAATCGTACCACATGAGATGTCTGGCGCGCAGGCGACTTCTGGCATGCGCGCCGGGGGCACTGAACGAGGTGCTGCATGCGGTGATAATCACTACAGGTTCTCCCCAGAACGCTCTGATTTCTGCATTTCATCCCGCACTGCAGGCGACTTCTGGCACGCGCGGGGGGCGCTGCCCGTGGAGCCTCTGAACGAGGTGCTGCGGGTGCTGCGCGGCTGGACGCGGCCGACGCTCATGCTCGTCGGCAACCACGACCAGGTGAGACACCATGATGCACTGGGTGAAGCTGAAACCGAAGAGAGAACATGCAGAGCGAAATGCAGCTGCGGGTGCTTCGGGTGCTGACGATCATGCTTGTCGGCAAATCACGACCAGGTGAGACAACCACCCGAACTATAACGAATGATGTAGCTGGGACGAAGGGCGCAAATGGGTGGATCGATGTTGGAGGTGCTGCGCGGCTGGACGCGCCCAACTCTCATGCTCGTTGGCAATCATGACCAGGTAAGACGGCGCAATGCGCCGAATGACGCGCAATGCGCCGGATGAAGTTGACATGACAATAAAAGAAGGAATGGGAGCGAAATGCAGCTGCGCGTCCTCGGGGTGCTGCGCAGTTGTGTGCGGCCGACGCTCATGCTGGTCGGCAACCACAACCAGGTGCACTCGAAAAGCTATGACTTTTGATTGGCGGACTCACGATCTGGCTCATGGACGGCCGGCACTGATGCGTGTCCACAAGTATGGCCAGGTCTTGATGAAAGTGCGAGATGAGCAAGGAGATGTTGGAACATGTCATGAAGGTCTGATGGGGTTAAACCCTGTAGTGGGGGTAAACCCTGTAGTGGGTGCAGCGCAGCTGAGCACGGTCGACGCTCATGCCTATCGGCAACCACGACCGGTTGCTGTGTGCAACTGGGAGTGTCTGAGCCATGAACTGGTGTGCCGCCGCGGGTGCTACCGCCGAATATCTGATTGACAAGGCTGAACAATCAACCTCCAAGTGGCGGTCAAATACCACGTGTCATGCGAGGTGACTTGGTGCGACGGCTGTTGCCGCGTCTGCCTGTAGTGCCAGGCAGTGGATGAGGACGCCAAGCACCAACTCACACGTCGTGGTGCGAAGTCCTGGGTCAGCAGCCTCCACCACAGCCAAGAGCACATGATTGACATCGGGCTGCACACAGATCACAGCTGATGGAGTCATTTCGCGTCCCTCTAGCACGTGTGAACCCCCAAGCTTTGGCCATGCCTCCAGCTGATCAGTACATGTCTACTCTTGCCTTCTCTGCTGGCCGCTGCCGCGCTGCCGGTGCACATCGGCGACGGTTTCAGAATGCTCCAGAACTAGACCTGGAATTTGAGACTTCTTCCCTGCAGGTGTGTGTGGGCGAGTTGCATGCATTGACACCGCCGTTCGCCACTTTCCACATGTTCAATGCTTGCACCAATATTTCTCCAGCTGGAGCGTGCATCCTATCGGTTCAATTACTTTCCTTTCAGGTTTCCCTGGGCGGCCTGTCGCACGCGCTGACGCCGCTCGCCGCCGCGTCGCCGCTGATCCATGTCTTCGACGAGCCCGCCAGCTTCCTGGGCGCGCTGTGGCTGCCCTACCGCCGAGACCACGCCGATGTGCAGGCGGCGATCGACGCGGCAGGACCGGTGGATGCCGTCTTCGGCCACGCTGATGTGGTGAGAATTCGGCTGTGACTCTTGCGATTCACGGGGCATCGGACAGCCTTCGCTGATATTTTGGAGTCTACTGGGCGAGCTGTGGCTGCCCTACCGGCGGGGCCATGCCAATGTCCAGGCGGCCATCGAAGCGGCAGGACCGGTGGACGCAGTGTTTGGCCACGCCGACGTGGTGCGAGCTTCATTGCATCTGCGCCAGTTCTGAAAAGCGACATCGCATGCAACATTCTAATCAGCGAGTGGGGCGCAGCTGTCTTTCTGATCTGTCCGTGAATGAGCAAAGAGTGCCAGGCGGAGCACAGACTGGCCTCGGAGTTGCCAACTGAACGTGACAGATGTCAACTGCGGTGTCATCACAAAATCAATATAACGCTTTCAGACTCACTTATAGAGGTCGGCGCCTCAATGGACAAGGCTCACCAGGCCGCAGCACGGGCTAGAGACGTGCGCTGTTTGGCTTGGCATTTCGCCCTGCACCCCCTGAACAATCCTAAATCCCTGCCGAACTGTCTGATTGCAGATCGGCGCCTTCATGAATGAGGCATACCAGGCGCAGCATGGGCTGGAGGCGGGCGTGTTTCCGGACGCAGTGCCGACGTTTCTGGGGCACTACCACGTGCCGCACACTGTCGGCGCCTCCAGTGTGCGCTACGTGGGATCGCCCTACCAAGGTGCAACACCGCCCCCACCCTACATCGCCTGTAGTGAACCCGTATCCTGGCTCACTTTCAGTGGCGATGTCGACCTTCTTCATAGGGGCTATACCTTTTCCCGACACCATCGGCACCTCCGCCGTCCGCCATGTCGGCTCGCCCTACCAGGGTGAGTAAGCAGCTGCCATGTAGGAGTGTAGCACTCGTCCAATTCGTTCGGAGGGGCAGTATCACGTTCCGCGTACCGTTGGCGTCTCTGCCGTTCGCTACATGGTCTCGCCCTACCAGGGAGCGACCAAAAGATGCGCCGTGTATCGCCTTCTTCCGGCCCTAGAATCGGCTGTGCGACACGCGACAGTATCATTTGAATAGCAGCTGTGTACCGTCCTGATTTCAGACCCAGGTTTAGATACAACCAGGTGCCGCGTGGGTCACGTCAAAAACGCGCTTTTTGACTGGTAAGTAAAATTAACAAAGTTAATTTTATCAACAACGTATATGGAAACTTCTAAGTTTTTTCGATTCTGTTGATAAAATTCCTTCTGGTCCAGCGCTGGCGTACGCGCCATGGGTCTTGCACCAGGCTCGGCGTGCTGTCAGCCTTGAATGCATCGGCCCCCTGCACAGCTCGCTGGCCCTCAGCAACACGAGCCACAGTGGAGCCACGCACAATGTAGGAACCCCCATGCGACGGGAGGGCACAGCAGACGTGACGCAAGAACCACACGATTTCTGTCAGCGCCGTGGCGGTCTGTGCAGTGTCGCGCAGCGAGGCGGGGCAGGAGAAAGCGCTGCTGGTGCTGGAGTCCGGAAGCTGGAAGGAGCTGGAACGAGTCTCTCTCGACCTGGGGCCGCGCTACTGGAGCGCCACCGCCGCGGCGGCGCCGCCGTCAGCGGCGATGCGGCGGGGGGACCGCCTGCGATGGACGGTGGCAGAGGCGGATCTGGAGGCGGCGGAGCCTCAAATACAGGAGCTGCGTTCACAGGGTGCGCTGGATTGTCAGCAGGATTCCCAACCATATCGACCCTGCGGATGAAAGTGCTGCCATGCATCAGCTGCAGGCGTGGACCACATCGACTCTGCTGTGCCAGCCAACAGTGCTGCACTGAGCACCTGCGGTGAGGCTGAACATTGGGGCCAGACGAGAACGCGGAACCCGTGAAAAGGCGCGCACGCATCGGCTTAATCCCATCCTGCAAGACAAGCACTACACCTCTGATGCCAGTTTCCGCGGGCGTGGGGGTGGAAGTATCTGTACCGGGCGCATGGCAGATGCCCAGCAGCTGGCGGAGCTCGCAGCTTCACACGCTTTCCAACCGAAGCGTGCATTCCATATACCAAAGCGTGCATTCCATATACCAAAGCGTGCATTCCTTCAACTAAAGCGTGCATTCCACATAGCAAAGGGTGCATTCCTTTGCGTGCGTGGAGGTGGAGGTGGAGGTGGAGGTGGTGGTGCCGCTGGCGGGCACAGTGGCGTGCATTGCAGAAGCCGAGGAGCTGGCGCCCATGTGGGAAGGAGTCGAGACTTCCCGCCTCTGAAGCAGTTCACGCATGCCCATGGACGATGTGCAATTCTTTATGGGGTGTGGAGGTGGAGCTGGTGGTGCTGCCGGCGGCCGCGGCGCCGCGCATTGCAGATGCCGAGGAGCTGGCGCCAGTCGCAAGAACACACCTTGCAACATCTGCAACATCTGCAACAGAAGCAACGACAGCTCGGGCGTCTGTGCAGGCGTGGAGGTGGAGGTGGTGGTGCCGCCAGCGGCCGCGGCGCCGCGCATTGCGGACGCGGAGGAGCTGGCGCCGATGCAACTGTTCCAGCAGTACGTCGAAGCCCGCAGCGTGTCACCAGAGGTGTGGCTTTGCAGTCTGAAGTTGACTTCCAGGCAGGCCAGAAAACATCCGCCAAAGCGCCAATACATTGAAGCCTGCGGCCCTTCGCTCAAGGTATTCCGCTGTATCCGTCTGTGACCGTCGGCAGGGTCACAGATGGATGCGCACGGCCTGTCGTCCGATTTGCCTGCTGCATTGCGTCCCGCAGTCACCCATTAGGAGCACCATGATGCATTTCGTCCAGAGCAGTACCCGCTCGAGGCGGTTATCTCGCTTGTGTCGTTCCACTGCGTGTGAGGGTTGGGCGTGTGCAGCAGATGTAACGAGACTGCCGTCAGGCTGGCCTCACGAACTCCAGGGACAAGCACGACACGCTCCTGCCTCAACCCTGAGGGCAAGTGCCGGCTTAACACAGATGCCACTGGCGTGAAGTTGACAGGGTGTTTGCGATGCGTACCTGCGGCCACAGCCACCAGGCTGTGTTGCGGCAGCACACGTGGGCAGGTGGGTAGGGGAGGCTGTCAGCTGGAGAGCACACATCGCCAGTAGTACTTCTTCCGGACATTTGCAGCCAGTCTGCACGGTCCTAAAGCTCGCAGTGTGACTTGACAGGCGGCGGCCATGGGCGAGGCCATTTTGCGGGACCTGCCAGGCGGGCTGGCAGCGCGGCCGCGGGCGGCGACGGATGTGGCATTCCACGAGGTTGAGCTGCATGGCTATGGGCCCTTCAGGTGCTCTCATGATACCCACATATGATTCTCGAAGGCCGCAACGAATCCGCACTGCAGCCGTGTGCGGCGACAAGATGTGCCGTTTCCTCGAAGTCGAGCTCCACGTCGACGGTGCTCAGTCGCGCACATTGTCCAGTCTCGGAACTCCACCGAGGCTGCAACGAAATAGCCTACAACCTAAATGTCCAGCTCAACAGACATCCAAGTCAGCCAAAGCCAGGAACAGACCCTCTAGCTCAAGCTAGACATCAGGCAGGGTGACGAGGCTTGTAGCGTCATGCTGGGTGATTCACAATTTTGTTCTCATCCATCATCACCCTGGCATCCTGCTGTGTGCTCCGTGCACCCCAAGTCAGCCTTTGGAGGCTTTTTCGAGCCTTTGGAGGTTTCACCGACGAAGGCGTCCAGCTGCCTGACGCCAGTCCAATGCCGTTGTGCTGCAGGACGTGAGCGGGCATACTGATGATGCTGATGCTGATGATGCCAGACAGCGGCAGAGCCGATGCCGCTGTCAACCCTGCTACCTGCCTATGAGCTGCCTGTGGGCTGCCCGTTCCTGCAGAGATGCCACGGCGTACCCGCTGCATCAGCGAAGCCTGCGGGTGGTCAGCGGCCGCAACTGCGATGAGGCGGCGGCAGACTCCAACGGCGCCGGCAAGAGCGCGCTGGTCATGGCTCCGCTGTGGGCGCTCACGGGGCGGTCGGATGCGCGGTCCGAGGTGCGGCTTTGACCATTAGGTGCGGACCATTAGGTGCGGCTTTGACCAGTAGGTGCGGACCATTAGGTGCGGCTTTGACCATGAGTGACATGCTGTGGCTTGACGATGAGTGAAACAGCAGACCAGTTGACGGTTGCTGGAAACCCGAGTCGGCAAGAGTGTGCTGGTCGTAATGCCGCTTTGGCCGCTCACCTGAACATGAGGGCCGAGGTGAGAGCCCGTGTTGGGTCGAGCCAGGTCCTGAATGCAGGTTATGAACTGCAATCCTACATATCGTTGGAAAAGGATCCAGGTCACAGCGCGATGTGCCTTCACTGTGGGCACCGAACCGGGTTGCAGCACTATTTAGGGTTTAGGGTTTGCAGGGTGTAGGGTTGCAGCATGAAAAGCTTGGCGCGGCGCGGCGCTCTGTCTACCAGGTCTGCTGCACGACTGGCGAGCCAAGGCCCTGCAGAAGATGACATGACATTGATGCACCAGGGCGGCTTTGGGCGGGGGCTGACGAATGCGGACGTGGTGAACGACGACGCCGCGGCGGCGCGGGTGGCGCTGCGGGGCGAGGTCAACGGGCAGCCCTTCCTCGTGGAGCGCACTGTGCGGCCGTGAGTCCAGTTTTCGAAGTCATGTCAGTTCTTGGCAGGTTTCGAAGCAGCGATGGACAGGAAGCTGCATGGCGCCTACGCCGGAACATTCTAATCCCGCGCCATGCAATTCGCAGGCGCTCCACTTGAATTCTCCCTTGCGCAGGCGCTCTGACCACCCTTGCTTTGCATCCCACTCCAGCAGCGCTCTTGGTGCAGTTTTATCGCTGCAGCTTCGAGCTGGGCGGCGCAGACAGGACCTCCCGCAGAGGGGAACCTCATGCTGGAGGTGCCATTATGGTTACATCAAGAAGGGACCCGATGCTCATACATGTTTCATGCTCAACAGGAAGGGACGGGGCGCGTTCTGCCTTGAGCTGGGCGGCGCGGACACGACCGTTGGGGAGACAAAGCTCACGCAGGAGGCCGCAGACGAGGCGGCATAAGATACAGTAAGAAAACGTGACACTCGTTCGTTCATGATGTTTCCACCTGAACAGGAAAGGCCGGGGCGCGCTTCGCTTCGAGCTGGGCGGCACCGACAAAACCGCCGCGGAGATGAAGCTCACCCAAGAGGCTATCGATGAGGCCTTCTCTACAGACCTGCTCACACGGGCGGTGTTCTTCGGCCAGACGGAGGTCAACGCCCTGCTAGAGGTGAGCCTCTTCTTCTGAAGTGTCAATGTGCTACCGGTATCCTGAGTTGGAGGCTTCATTCTCCGCAGACCTGCTTGGCACACGCGTTGGTTCCCGCCAGACGAAGGTCAACGATCTGCTGAAGGTGACTGAAGTTCCTTCATTCCATTGTCACCTGTTATATGCTTTCGAGATTTACCACGGACCTGCTAATGCGCGCGGTGTTCTTCGTCCAGAAGGAAGTGAAGCCATTTCCCACACACAACATGGTATGTTCTCCTCTCGTGCTTGCACAGGACATTGGCACTCGAGTCTCCGTATTCACAACTGTCGAATGCCTCTCCTCACATTCCGCAGGCCAACGACTCGGACTTCAAGGCGGAGCTGGCCAAGCTGGTGGGCTCTGAGGCCTGGGACGCAGCGCGCCTCGCAGCCGCCACCCGCGCCAAGGCGACTTTCCCGCGACTTTCCTCCTTGTCTTTCAGACTCGCGGGGTCCTGTTGGTGCGGAGGGTCCTTCATACGGGCCGCAGCTGTGGCGCACCCGTTGCACTGAGCCCAGCTGAACTGGTCAACGAATCGTGGAAATCACGTCAGCATCGACACTACTTCACCAATGTGCCGCAGGCAGCCAGGGAGCAGCGGACGCAGCTGGATGGCGAGCTGTCAGTGAGGGTGTCCACGGCGGAAGGCCTGCAGCAGAAGGTGAGCCCCAAACCTGGAAGTGAAAGCCCGCGAATCGTACCCTGAGCCTGCATTGATGCAGTTGAATCAGGCACGACCGTCCGACTTGGCAGCACTCGGCGTCTTTCAAGGCTCCTCTCAAGCCAGGCCACCCGGCTGACGAGGAAGTTGGACCGTTTCAGGCTGACACATACCACCGAAATTATTGGCCCTGCTGCAGGCCGCGGAGGCTGAGGAGTCTGGCCGCACGTGGGCACAGCAGCAGGCGCAAAGAGTGCAGCTGGCGCGTGAGCGCGGCGGCGCGGCGGAGGCGACGCAACGGGCCCGCCTGGCAGAGGCGAAACAGGCAGGCACTTTGCAATCCAGAAATGCAGGCACCCTGAACTTGAGAGACGGCATGTTTGCACTGGGATGAAGCCCGACCATGGGGCGGGAGATTGCAGTGGCCGATGACAAATGTGTATGTCAGCAGCCAGCGGGCAAGGAGACTCAGTAGACCTGGCGGTGTCAGTCGCGCCTCTTCGCCGGATGCCTCATCCATGGTGTTCAACCACAAACCGGCGACTGCACCTCTCTCCTGCAAGCACCGTGCATGAACCCCTCCAGCCCTGATAATCCTCAGCAGAAGCTTAGTTGCGGCAGCAGACGCTGGTCGATGCACAGATTCCCTCTGGAACAGCCCTTGCGATTCTCATTGTGGTGCTTCTTGTGTGTTCTGAACCCGCCGAAGGCCGCAGAGCGGTGCACGACTGCCCTGCGCCTAAGGTGTGCGCGGGCTAAGATTGACACCAGCATGGTGCAGCCCCAGGCTGGTGACCTTCAGCAAGCTGTGCCCACTGCAGCACAGGAAACAGGTTTTCTGGCGAAACGTCGCACACCTTGATGTGAGGATGTATTATTATTATTACTATGTATGATGTATCATGTATTATGTGTTATGTATTATGTATTATGTATTATGTAAGCAACGGCGACCAGTCTTCCTTGGATGCAGGGCGCAGCCCGGCTGCAGCTGTGGCTGGACACTGTCGTCGGTGGCGGCGACGGCGGTGGCGGCGACGGCGGTGGCGGCAGGCAGCCGGACGTGCAGGCCTCCGCAGCGGGCGGCGGATCAAAGGCGATGGGCGCCCCTGCTGCCAAGGCCCCACTGTCAGCCTCCACGCAGGTGCCAGCTTGGGACTGTTCCATGCTTTCAGGACGCGTTGCCGTTTCTCAGGTCTTGCGTTGTGCACCATGGTTATTCAGGATGCACATTCCATTCCGATTCTCGTCACATTGGTCCGCAACCTGCTAGTCGCAACACATCAGGGCGATTCAGCAGAAAATTCGGCAATAGGCATAAAGACCTAGTTGTCGAATGAGCCGACATTCGTGCAGGCAACTTTTGATGAACATGGCGAGGGAGGAGCCAGCGCGATCGCTGCTAGTGCAGGCCTCCCCTGTAGCAGCTGGAGAAAAACTCAGGGTTTTGTCGGCCTCACTGCCTCATGCACCAAGGTTGATGCGTTGTGCAAGCGCCTTTGGGCTCGCAATGCTGGAGGTATCCACGTGAACGCGGCTGATGCGGCGCTCCCCATCGCATGGGAGCTGGTGCACTGCAGCAACCGAGGGTCGTTTATCTGTCTCGCTCATGCATTGAACCAGCGTCGCACACTCTGCAGGCACCGCTGGCTGCGGAGGTCGCGGCACTGGAGGCCGCCTGCGTGGACGCTACCGATGCGGCGCTCCCTATCGAGCAGGAGCTGGCACGGCTAAGGGACGGCCTGGAGGAGCAGCTCGGCAGCTTCTACGAGCTGCGCGGCAGCATGCAGGTGGGTGGGAAGTAGGTGGGAAGTAGGTGGGAAGTGAGTCACTTCGCACGCCCGCAAGAGCGCGGTGTGCACGTGTTCCACCCTAAACATCGTGTTTCTCGCGGCCACCCTGCAAAGCGTGCCAACGGCATGTGTGAAGGATCGAACATCGTAAGTGGGTTCAACTGTTTTCAACTGCTTCCAAGCTCGTCAATTGGCCTAACCGGCCTAAAACCGGCCTAATGGGCCTAATCGGCCTAACCGCTTCTCCTTACTGCCTACAGGCGGCGCAGCAGCGGCGGGACGAGTACGCAGCGCTCGGCGATGAAAACCACAGCCACGCAAACGGCTCGAACAGCAGAGGCCCTGTAGCCACCGCCGCAGGCGCGGCCGCGTCCCGCTGGCCAGCGGCTGCTGCAGAGGCGTCGGCAGAGCCGGCAGCCGTCGCAGTGTGCGACCGCTGCCTGCAGCCCGTGGACCAGGCGATGTTCGAGGCGAATCTGCAGCGCCTGGCGGTGAATTCTCTTCCGTTGGAACTTCCTCCGTCTGACGTCTGGAAAGATGTTTCATTCCTTGGCGGTTCACCTGTTCACCTGCTTCGAAATGTCCAGACCGCCGCCAGAGCCTGAGCACGGCTGCGCCATACCGCAAAGCCTGCACGGCAGGCTCGTGTGGATCGTGATTGCGCCGCTCTGGGCTTCAGGAGTCACGTCACTGCCTTGCTTGCAGCAGTGATTTCATGCTGCTTCACTCAAGAGGGCTGTGCCACCGCTGATGCCAAACTGGAAGGCGGCGGTCCGGGCGCCTCAAGAGCAGCGCATCGGTCCTGAATTATGAAAGTTCTCGGCCATCAGGTCCCGTGAACAAGGATCTCAGCTGCACAGGATGACGTGGTGGCTGCCGAGTCGGAGCTGGAGGCGGCTCGGCAGGCGGGCCAGGAGCAGCGCGCGGCGATCGGCCGCATGGAGTGTCGGCTGGCGGTGGCGCACCAGGCGGCTGCAGACGCGGCCGCCAGGCTGCAGGCGCGCTGCTCATTCCCGCGGCCTGATCACATCATGTCACAAGCAAAGTCATCATCCAGGGCTTCCGGCGCCGGTCGAGGGATCGCATGCGGCAGGAGGAACTTGGCCTAGCAGCACACTGCCTGATTAAGCTGCGCGTCTACAGGTGCACGTGTGATCTCAAAATTGCCGATACCTTGTTGATGATTATTTCGCTCTGCGGCAGGCGGCGCGTCGCCAGCGGGATGCGGCGCTGCGAGCGGAGGAGCTGCGGCAGCAGGAAGCCGCGGAAGCGGTCTGGCGCCAGCAGCAGCAGGCGCAGGAGGTGGAGCTGGCGGCCATGCGGTGAGCCGCCTGACCCCTGCGACTTTCTGTCCAGTTCGGACACTCATAGGTTATAGAAATGAGTCTGATCGCATCGACTGGCAGCGCACAACCTGTGACCTGCACAGCCAGCTGCGACGCTGTTGTGGTGACAAGACATGCTTCGAGCCAGCCGGACGCTGGCCCCCCATGTTCTTTTGCCGCCTGCCGCAGGTCACGTGCGGCACTGCAGTCGCAGATCCACGCAGCGCGCGATGCCTGCCGCCGCATCGCCGTCGCCGTCGTCGCTGCCGCAGCCGCCGAGCCGGGGGCCGCCGCGGTGGGCGCGGATGGTGCTATGAGGAACAGCGAGGTGTCTGCGGCGGCGCGGGCGGCAATTGCGGCACTCGACGCCTCCACATACGCAGGCAAGCACACCCTGCTAAACCCTACTGGTTCTGGTTCTTCGAGCCGGGAAGGCTTGCTGGCGATGGATACCGTAGGCAATACGTGCATCGTGGCTGGACCATGAAAAGGGCCCTTGCGGTGGTTGCTGCTGCCGTTGGAACTGCGGGCAAGCTACGGACTGAACCACGCGCGTGGACATTGGTCCATGCTCGTTCCTTTCTTCCTTTCGTTATGACAGGTGTGAGCCGCACAAGGATCTGCCAGTCAGCATCAGATCTGCAAATCTGCAAATCTGCAAATCTGCAAATCTGCAAATTTGCAAACATCCAAGGAGCATGCGGCCTTGTCAACTCTGTTTCAATGGCTCGAAGCCGCGCTTTTTCAATGCCTTTTGCATGGGCTTGCATGGGACCTGGGTCAACAGTCTGATACATTATGCAGGTGCCCAGGCGGCGCAGGCAGAGCAGCAGACAGGCGCTGTGTCGAAGCTGGTGCAGGTCTGAATGCAGAGTTCAAGCTACTTTGATTGTTGGATTCGGGTAGTAAGGTCCAACCTGCAGGTGGGGAGGCAGTGTCGGCGCAGTGTGGTGCAGCGTGCATCTGGACAAACAGCAGGCCCGTGCCAAAGCGCTCTGTAGCAAACGGCCGATGGACAACCCAGGCGAGGAGGCGGTGGCAGTGCTCCAGGATGCAGCAGCAGCGGATTGCGCGCCAAATCCGCAGCAGGGCCCAGCTGAGGAGATCCCAGCAGCAGGCTGTAGTTCCTTGTGGCGGGAAATGTGATAATTGAAAATTTGTCATGCAGGTGCAGAGGCAACCGCGGCACGGCAGGAAGCAGAGGCAGCAGACACAGCGCACAACCCGCAGCAGGGCCGGGCCGAGGAGTTCCGGTCACTGTACCAGGAGCAGCGGGCGGCAATCGACGCGGCGGCAGCGCAGCGCACTGCCGCGGCCGACGAGGTGATCGGGCTGGCCACTCGGAAACTTCCTGAATGGGTTCCATCTCGGCTCTCGGACGTCGGAGAAGGAGCTGCAGGCAGCAGTTGACGCCGCAAGTGTGCAGCTCAGCGCAGCGGCTGACGAGATGAGCGGCGTTTTTCCTCAGATGCCAACCTTTCGGCTGCTGGTGACAGCAGAAGTGCAGCCCCATGTGCGGGTATCGGCAAGCACAGGGTCTCCAAAGGCAGCCCGGAATGCTGCCCTAGTCAGCTTCTCTCTGTCTCCACTGCTTGCACACATCATCTCTGCTGCACATGCGAGTTCAGGTGTCGCACGCAGGGGGGATGGAGGTGGCCCGCTGGTGGGAATGTCCAGGCTTCCCACGCACGTTGCTTCAATCTCCGCACGCATCTATTGACTAAATATAGCTTACTGTTGTGAGCCAATCAGTCTCTCCGCATTAGGCCGAGTGCATACCAATGCGGGCGGCGCAGGCGGGGAAGCTGGAGGATGCGGCTGGGGGCGGAAACAACAGGGGCTTCCCGCATGAGTCCTTGGCATCGCCCCTCCAGATGCAGACCTGTGATCCTGCAAAAGGCACCGACTGCAGGCGTCACACGCTGGTGAGCTGGAGGAGGCGTTTGGCGGCGGCGGCATCAAGGGCTTTCTGCTGGAAGGCGTGCTGGGCGCTCTGCAGGTATGCAGTCACCAACGCTCTGACTACTGTTCCGTATTCTCCGGGACTTGATCTGCAGCTATGGTTAGGGTTTAGGGTTTAGGGTGTGTCGGGTCGGCAACGCCGTCCGCTTCGCTACGGAAGCGCAATGGACCGCGTCGCGGTGCGCCAGCATGAAGATGGGCTACAATCACGTATCAAACTCCTCCATCTCGCGGCGCGAGAGCGCACCGGGCTGTGCCTGGAGCGGCTGTGCGCCGGCAACGCGCTGGCGCTATTGGCAATTGGATACCTTTGTCGCGGGAACGATGCACAACACCAAGCGCTGCTCTTGTCTCCACAGGAGCGCACCGGCAGGTACCTGGAGCACCTTTGCGCCGGCACAACGCTCGCGCTGTCGGCGACGCGGCCGGCGGCCGGCGCGCGGGGAAAAGCCGGCGGCGCAGAGATCGACAAGATCACAAAGACAGTCACTGTGCGGCCGCCGGCGGGGGCCGATGGCGAGGTGCGATTTTCATGCAGCAATCCTCCCAGAGCAGGGTGGGTCACCAGCACCAGGCCGACAGGAAGCGGCTGGCGGTGCATGGCGCTGGCCCCGGCGCTGGGCCTTGTAGGTTTCTCAGGCCCAGCAGTCGGGGAAGGTTTGCTTGCCCTAAACCCTAACCTAACTTGGCTGTTTAAAGGTCGTTGCAAGTTGAAAACAGCATGTGTGGCATGTTCCAGGGGGCGTCCATGCGAGATTCGGCCCCGCGGCTGTCTGGCGGCGAGCGATGGCGCGCAGCGCTGGGCTTTGCACGTCTTTCAGACCTGACTACTGACGAGCCTTTTGGCTTTCCTTGACTCCTTGGCTCTTCGTTGGTCAAACACTATGTGCGGCAAGACTCAGATCCCACCTACGCGGGAGCGGGGGCGTGCGGCAGCTGTCCGGCGGCGAGCGGCGGCGCGCGGCGTCAGCCCTGGCGCTCAGCTTTGTCGAGCTGGTCAAATGAAACGCCGACTGGCTGAGTCATTGTCGAATCTACGCGAGACAGCCGGCGAGGACAAGGCATGTCAAAGAAGTTCTTGCCTGCTGTAGATTCCCCCGGCAAGAGAGCGGAGCGTGCGGCAGCTGTCCGGCGGCGAGCGGCGGCGCGTGGCCCTGGCCCTGGCGCTCGGCTTTGGCGAGCTGGTGGCGCAGCGGGGGCGCCTGCGCTGCAATCTCATCGTCATGGACGAGGTGAGGCCAACAGCTTCGCACCCGTAACCCTTCCTCACCAGTAAACCTCAGCATCACATCAGCTCGAACGGCGAGCTGGCTGCGCAGCGGGGCCACCTGCGCTGCAGCCTCATCACCATGGACGAGGTAAGCAATTGAGGATGCAAGTTCAGTGCTCCGTTTGAAACTGGAGTCTTGAATGGGTGCTGATCGTGAAGCGGGGACACCTCTCGCTGTGATGTCACCGTGCTGGACGAGGTGCGCAAAGCTACATGTGCAAAGCTACATGTGCAAAGCTACATGAGCCGAGTGCCGCAATTGATTGACAACTCTTACAGGGGAAATGGGTGGGTAGCGGGGCCGCCTGCGCTGCATCGTCATCGTGCCGGACGAGGTGAGTGGCATCGGATAGGAGACGGCACACGTCAATTGTGGATGTGAAGTGGCGGCAGTCGACCTGTCGTCCTGCATGCTGTCTCCCGCCGAGCAGCAAAGCCCGGATGCCGCAGATTCGCCGCAGATGCCGAATCTGCAGCTGTCAATCGAACCCTAAGATCGCAGGTGGCGCAGCCCTCAGACAAAAAAAATGTACCCTCGTTGCCGATGTGCGCATGCCGCCTGACGAGGGACTCTTCTTGTGCCTTAATTCCTGGGAATGCCGTCATACGCAGATGCTGCAGCACCTGGACAGGAGGGCTGCTCTCGCATGATGGGCCGCCTGCTCGTTGCTGTGCAGTGCACACGTTGCTGTGCAGAGCACAGGCCTAAATGACCCCTCAACGCCCTGTTTTGCACCTTGTATGCAGGTGCTGCAGCATCTGGATGAGGAGGGCTGCTCCCGTGTGGCGACGGCGTTGCGCGCGCTGCCACAATCCAGCGTCCTGGTCGTCGGCCAGGCGTCCGGCTTTGCCAGCCGCGCAATCGACGCGTCAGACACCGTCGTCAAACTGGGCGGCGCCGCCTCCATAGAGCTGGGCGAGTAGCTCCGCCGCTGGAGAGGCTGCTGGTTTGGCACCTGGGGGGGCATTGCGCGGCACGCGCCATCGACGCGCCGGACACTGTCGTCAAGGCTGGCGGCGCGGCGGCCATGGAGTTTGGCGACTCGTATGGTATGGGTGCTGGAGACGGTGGAGCACGACAGGCTTCCTGCAGCATCTGGACAGCGAGGGGTGCTCCCGCGTGATCGCCGAGGTGCTGAGCGAGCTGCCGCAGTCCAGCATCCTGGTGGTGGCGCAGGCCACCGGCTTTGCCAGCCGCGACTTTGACGCGGTGGACACGGTCATTTGGACCTGACGGCGTGGCGGTTGTCGAGCTGGGTGACTGAGGGGCTACTGTACGGTTGTGAACCTTCTGGGTTTTATGAGTGGTGGCTCCAGGAGCACGACCGCGTCTCACATGCACATCAGAAGGTGTCACCAGCGTCAGGATGGATTTGGGCGGCCGATGTGGCGCTCCTGTGCTTACCAGGCGTCGTCAAGTTTAGTTGGGTGGAGACGCAAACACAAACAGCAGTTTCGGTCAGCGGGTGACAGCTTGCACCGGCACAAGTTCCGCGCAGCATCTCGGCAGCATGTAGCTCTCGGCAGCAAATTGAGCATACTGGTGCCTTTCCCGGACTTGAGTACGCAGGCTAAGATTTCAGTGCCGCGTTTCAGTCACTGCTCGTGCAAGGTTGCAGGAGTTACAGTGTCAACTGCTGAGAAGTGATGAAAGGACCTAGCACGTTTGCAACTATACTAATTGACACCACACTGGATCTAATCCGAATGGCCTACTATGAACGGCCTGTGAAAGCTGCGGCATCTGCGGAGGTGCTGCTGTCGCCGCCAACGTTGCAGGTGCCAAAACTGGCGCTGTGTGCACACGTAATCCGTGCAGCTGCCGCTACCGTCGGAGCTCGCCAGGCCGGCATTGTCCTGTTTGTAATTCCTGTGCCTGTGGCCGGGCTACGCTGGCTGCCTCCCCTGCGTTCAAGTCGGCCCCCTGCTGTACCACAGTGTCCAGCTGCGGCAGCCCAGCCTGGACACCCAGGGGCGGCGCCCCCCACGCCGACAAATAGGTCCGCAAAATCTCCTGCAGCAGCGGCGCCGCCAATACTGCGCCAGCGGACCCGGCCTGCAGACCGTGCAGCATTCGAATCATCATCGACTTGTACCGCGAAAATGCATTTTCGAGAAGCGTCGAGGCCAGATGCACTCATTGTAAGAATTTCGCTACAATGGGGCACATGTCATGAAATGAAACCAGCCTCCGTCGGCCCACCTGTGCCGCAGCTGCCGCCAGCGCCTCTTGGCTGACGTTGCCACCGGGCGGGCGCAGACTCTCCAGCTCCGCCGCCGCCGCTGCGGCCGCTGCTGGGTCCCACATGTCGATAAAGGTGCCTGCGTCCAGCAGTGTGGTCAGCCGTTTACAGTCGTGTAAAACAAAAGGGGTCCGATCATGAAATTACAGGCAATGCACTTGCTTGGGCCGGCTTGCGACACTATCTGTATAGCGACACCACCTGGTGCCAATCCAGATATCGGGCACACAGGCCACACGATGAGCAGACATACGGCGAGCATCCGTCCGGCAGGGGCGCAGACAGTTTTCGCGCACCCGCAGAGTTGAGCCAGTCAATCTCGTTGATGTAAATGCCGCTGAGCCAGAGGCTGCCGTCATCCTGGCTGTACTCGGTAGCCAGGTAGATGTCACACCTGCCGGCAGTGTCGACATGCTCGTTCCAATCGATTTAAAACTCCAAAATACTAAATTCAAAATTCATATTCAAAATTCAAAATTCAAAACCCCTTGTGAAGCTGCACTTGCTCAATCGGCACATCGTCCCCCTGCTGACCTGGAGCTCATGGCGGCATGCCCAATGAGGCATTCACATGCCAGAAAGGACTTGACTTCCACAAAGGACTTGACTTAATCATGCACACATCAATGCGTATGAGCTGGCAGCTGGCTGGTCGGCCCACCTGAGGAAGACTCGTGAGATGGTGTGCATAGCGGCGCCTCCGGGCGAAGCTGCAATGGCGTGTGCACATTCACGTGCCGCGGAAACCAGCCAGGCATACATGTCCGAGCGGTGCTCCCGCAGCGCCTCCTCTGTGCTGTCGACGTCTTCGTCCTCCTTGCCTGTGGGCAAGATGATTTTAGGACATCATCGTCTATTCAGCAGGAACGAACCGAGTATAGCAGAGCTGCGCCGCCGCCTCGCTGCCGGCATGCCGCTCGCCTGTGAGTGATACTATGATTCTCATTGTCTGCTGTGCAGAACAACGAGCAGAGCTGTGCCTGCGCTTTGGTGTCGGTGTCCTCATCCTCTTTGCTTGGCACTAGGCAAGCGATAATTCTTTTTGCTTTTCTTTTTTTTGTGAAAATTTCTTTTTTTCCCAGGATTTTTTTTTCAATTATCTGGAATCAGCGGCACGATCGCTCCAGCCCAGGCAGCTACCCGAAGCCGGCGCACGAATGTGGATACGAGGAGGTTTGTTTCGATCTCAATAGCTTCACCTCAGTCCCCCTTCCTGAGGGCAGAGAGGTGTCATCTAGGTATGTGAATGTTTTTACTAGGAGGTTTGGAAACATTCTGGCATGCTCGGGCCGTCTGGAAAATGTGGCACGACGACGAAAATGTGGCTCGGCGAAGATGGCAATGTGAATCGCTCGGAAGATGATATCATAATTGTCTGAAGTATTCAGATTGGGTTGTCTGTTCGATGTAATCAATTCACATGCTGGCGCCGTCCTGAAGATGTGGCACGGCAGCGGCTCGGCGTCAACGAAGATGGTGGTGCTGCCGTCGACGAAATCCAGCTCCGCACTTGTCAGCACCGCGCGGGTGTTGGCGGCGCCGCCGCTCGCCGCCGCGCCTCCCAGCAGGTACACCCTGCAGCACAAGCGGCACGCACAGGTTGGCATGCCGCGTGTAGATTGGCGGTCATGGCTGGTGAAAATGTAGCCTGGCGCCTCAGGGCGTTGTTCAGGCAAGGCACATCATGAAAGGGAACCGTCAGCGAGACGTGAATCACCAAAAGATTCGGATGGCGCGCCTGTACTCGGAGCTGTCAAAGTCTCGCAGCCGCGGCTGCAGCAGCCAGCCCTCGCCGCAGGCCGCGGCCGCCATGTGCGCCGCAGCCGCCATCAGGGTTTTGCGAGCTCCGTTGCCCGCTGCAGCCATCAGCGCAGCAGCACCAGATGCTCCGTCATCGACACCCGAGTCCTGTGGAGATCTAACAATGCATTGCCACATCCTCCCACCCAGCCTGGAAGCATCTTTCTGTTTTCCTCAGCAGACAGTGAGCCATGCCATGGTATGCACAGCAGCAGACCGCGACAGCCTTTTATGGCTGAGGTGGTGCTGCAGCAGGCGGACCTCCAGCAGCGCCGCCGGAAATGCGAACGTGTGCAGGCTGTTTGCCGCCTCCGTGTACGTCCGTTTCAGGATGTACTGCTGGAGACCCTCTCCGCCTTCCTCGCTACCGCCGCTGCCGCTGCTGCCGCCGCCGCCGCCGCCGTCGCTGCCGCCTCCAGTCCCGCTGCTATCCCCTCTGCCGCGGCTGCCGCTGTCGTCGTCACTGGGAGCGCCCATGACGAGGCGGGTGATTGGGTCACCAGGCAGCAGCAGCTGTCGCAGCTCCCGCAGCCCCTGGAACAGCGCCTGTCCGATGCGCCGGAGAACTAGATTTATTGCTCAAGTGATCATGGCGAGTGCTGTACCGAAACGAATCTCCACATCCCAAAACAAACTCGAGCCCACTGCATCTGCAGCCTCCAGAATAAGCCCTGGCGGCAGCCCCTTGCAAGGATGACTGAACCTGTTCGGAGATGGGGGCAGACACCACCGTGTGCAGCTTCCTGCCGCCGCACCTCTACGGTGGCGCCGACGAGCTGCTCCGGCGGCGGCGGCGCGTCCGGCAGGCACAGCCGCAGCAGCTCCTCATGCGATGCCGGCACCCCCACCCGCGCCGTGGGAATGGGGCCCACCCGACGAGCTGGGTCCTGCAGTTGAAGCCGGACAGCAATAAGCACACGAGACGTGTTGACGCTGAGGTTTGTACCTGGACCTGAGCATAGCCGATTCTTGCTGTTGCCAGGTCTTCCAGCACGCTGCGCTCGAATCTGAACCCGCGGCCGCAGCCACATGCCAATAGAAGCACGGCATTAGCGCAGGCTGATGTGCATCCTTCCCCGACGATTAGACACAGTTACAGGCTTTTCAAATGCCATTCCCGAGCTTCCCGTCCATGACGCCAAGCGTCGCACCTGTGCCTGGTGCGCTGCATACATGCCGTGCAGCGCGACTTTGTCCGGCAGGACCGCGTACTCCTGCAGACTGGGCACCGTCGCGACGCCGGCGACCGCGATGTACTTTTCCAGCATGCCCAGCACAATGGGCACGTCCCAGACGGCCGGCGGCGGGAAGGCGGAAGTCACATTGGCATGGCCCTTGTTGTGCAGCATCGGCAGCATGCGCGGCAGAATGATGACCGACCCAGCGATGCTGCAGGGCGAGCAGGGATGAAACATCACGTCGGTGAGGGAATGCGGGGCAAGGGTCAGAACGACAGTCCCACAAACTCCAAGCAGTGTGCCACCGGGAAGCAAGCTTTCCCATTGTTGCTGTCGATCGCAATTGTTCGGGGGTCCAATTGTGCTGCACTGTCAGGCACGATCAGCTCAATATCCCTACATCATAAGGCAACATAAACATTGCGTCACACCTCTGGATCTCCTTCAGCGCGAAAATCCAGGTGGCGTTTCCGGCAAGACCTGTACGCTCAAATATGGGGGCGCGCAGGCGGCCGGCCGCCGCCGTCGCCTCGACCATCTGCCAGAATTTTGGCGCATGGGTGACCTGTAAAAACCACTGCCACTTGTGAGCAGCCTTGCGCTAGTTGAACATAGTGCGCTGGCAGGACGCTTGCTGGCAGGCGTCATGATCACCTCGCAGAGCATCAGCACTTGTTCGAGGATGCGACATGCTGTTGTCAAGCACCACATCCTCATGTGATATGCCGAGACGGTCTCAGGTGGTGGTGAAGCTTCCGCGTTTCTGCAGACAGCTCATGATACATCTCTGGCTGTGCACCTTGAGATTTTCAAGCGGCAGTGAGAAGCTCGGCAGCCCCGATTCTGAATCCGCAGCCGCCTCCACCCTGAGCATGCCAGATATTCAGCCACATCATTGTTCTGCTGCAGCTGACGTGCAGTGCTTGATTCAGGACCTCAAGTCACGACACAGCTGTCCATGCCATGGTCAGTGAACGAAACGACTACAAGAGACCGTGCCTGCCCTCAGTTCCAGCATACACAGAGCTGTCGTGGTGCTGCCGCACGGCGCTATAATCAGATTCTCAGATACTCAGATACTCAGATACTCACGTCGCCATCTGATAGGCGGCTATCAGCATGGACGGCAGCAGCACGCTGGCATTGCCGCCGTCGCCGCTGCCGCCGACGCGGCCGACGCTGTCCCCACCGCCGTGTGTGGCACCCCACGCCACCAGGTCTGCGAAGGTGTCGATGTGTCCCTGCGCCTCCTGCCCCGCGATGCATGGGTCCGCCTGCATGAAATCCATGCTTTTGGCATCATTCATTCGTGGGAGTGGCAGGGCGCAGACCAAGACGTGGTTATGAGGCAGGTGAACAATGCTGCAGCGGCTGTCCAGACCAATGCATTGCTTATGAACAAAGTGAAGATGGTGACCGCTCGCAACATGCACTCAGCAGATCAGCTTAAAACCACCAAGTGATGCGTCAAGTGCCGCAGACACGGCTCCGCCTGTCATGGCAGCCTGCTCCAAGAGCGTGACCGTTGAGTTTATGGTCCGCACCCTAAGTAGTTCTCCTCCCGGCTCCTCTGCCGTGGCCGTCAGCACATCCCGCAGCCCGCCAGCCCAGCGCAGCAGCGTGGCGCTGCTGAACGCGTTTACTGGGATCCGCTCCCAGCACAGGTCGGAGTTGGGGTCGATCACGAAGATGACCTTAAGGTTACGCTGCAGGGCGTCCCGAAGCGCCTCCACCTGCGCGCCGCCGCCCGCACTAGCGCACGCGGCTGGAGTGGCAGCGGCGGCGGCGGCGCTGCCGTATGGGCAGCAGGCGAAGAGCAGCAGCAGATTCGATAGGAGCAGGGCTGGGAGCAGCAGCGGTCGTTGAGTTCGCATGATCTGCAAAGCTACTATGCTGACAGAGGCAGTGCGCGGGCGCTGCCTGCTGAATCTGGTGAATGTGTGCCACCGGGCATCACACGAGGCGCAGAGCCATGCGCAACCTTGACGCGAGTTTCTAATGGAAGGCAAGTAGAAGCTCGGCTGAGCACGACACCTAAACGCTCCGGGGCGCGGCTGCAGAGCTCAAATAAGTCGCTGACATATGTCACGACATTCTGCGTAATTCACGGGCAGGCAAGTGCAGTCACACGTAAGGAGCATGTTCAAGGGACTACATATGGCGTAATATGCAATCTGCGCCGCGCGCGATCAAACATAGTGACACACTGTCGACCGTCTCCCCAGTCGGATGCCAGCTGTTCTCGTACAATCAGCAGCTGACTCGTACTGCAGCAGTGTCGTTGTCGCCCCCCACCTTCACCTACGCCGGCCGCACCCTCCCCCACACCGACAGCTACAAATACCTGGGTACCACGTTCACGCCGGCGGGCATGGCTGGCGACGGCTTGGCGCAGGTCCGCAGCAACGTCG
>JAABUL010002287.1_pt1 | contig 32306 bp, 61 predicted proteins | sample 5559151 | NCBI WGS metagenome assembly JAABUL01 (sample SAMN10711876, study PRJNA513368) | rock metagenome | isolation source: Antarctica rocks | place: Antarctica: Victoria Land, Pudding Butte sud
TTGTTGTTCTTTTCCCCCCCCCCCCCCCCCCCCCCCCTCCTCCCTTGTTGCCTGCCGTTCTGCTCAAAGCCAAAGCACTCTTACGTGATTGAGACGAGCGCTCTACGCCTGTGCAGACGGTGAAGCGGATACATGGCGTGCTGTCGGAGAGCGTCGAGACTCCGACGGCTGGCCAGTACATCTCGGCACAGGTGGGAAGGCGCTGCTTTCCTTTCAACATCTTCTGTCAGCGCGACAATGATGCAGGAGCCTGTGTTTGTTATTCAACAGTTGTTGATAGTTGCAATAGCACTTGCGGGCAATGTGGTAGTCCAGTATGGTAGTGACACCCATGACTCTTGACGCAGGGCACGATCCGCGCGCAGCACCCCGCAGCGCGACGTCCTGCCATCCCTCCCACCTGGCGCCCCTCCTTCACTGCTGGGTGCGGCCCTTGCCAGCACAGCTGCTGTGGCGCAAATAGGACAATGTCGAATTACTTGCTGTTGCCCCAGTATTGCTCCGACGGTACGAGTGTGGTCATCTGAACAGCAGCATCCACAACAGTGCTCTGTGGTGTCCTGCTTGCTAACGTGGCCATAAGTGCCTGCAGGCCCACGCCCCTGGCGAACGGCGGTGCCGCGCTGCCTGCAAATGGTCACGTCAATGGCACAATGTCGCGCAGTCAGTCGCCTGCGGCGGCGGTGACCTCGGCCATGCCGGACCTCGGTCTGGAAGCACGCAACGTCGGCCAGGGTGGAGCCGGCGAGGCTGACCAGCCACTACTTGAGATCACATCTGACGCGGTGTGAGCCGCCAGGAGAGAAGAGCGCCGCTGTGGCGCATGGCACCGGCGCAAACCCATCAGCATAGTTGCATTGCATGACGGACAGCTGGAGGCGATAGTAGCATCGCCCCAGAGCATCAGAGAAGACTTTATTCTATAGTTTCCGCGGATCCGTCCGCCGCCAACTGAGTGTACTGTGGTGGTGAAGTCGTGAAGTGCAAATGGATCTGTCCGTGGACATTGTAAGGAGCATCGTGGTTTGCTTCTTGTGTCTAGGGGGAGGCGCCATCATGTTGTGAATACCTGAAGCCATTTGCACTGCAAATTTTGCAGTGACACGTCGCCCTCCAGGCTGAGCAGGTGCCACGTCCAGGGTTTATCCGGACAGCAAGGCATATCTTGGGGCACGAAGGCGGCCTGCCGAGCGATCTGTACAGTCATCTTCCTTTCTTTCTCGGCTGCAGCTCCGCAAATACACAGCAAAGCCAGCAGAGTGTGCCCCATTTGTGCCGCAGAGGCCTGAAAACCGACACGACCATTCCTGCAAATGTTGTGACAGCGCACAGGGCGTCAGATTGAGGAAGGGCCGTGCAACAGGCGGCCATGGCTCCCTTTCAGCACTTGCTGCCCAGCCCGGAGCACGCCATGGCGGTCGGAGCCGGCGCCATGCTGCTGGCACAGCAGCGGACAGGGCTGCAGTGGCAGCAGCCGCACCCACAACAGCGCCCTGCGTATGCGCAGTTGCAGCAGCGGCAGCGGTTTGCGCCGGTGGGGCTGCAGGCGACGCTGCAGCCTCTGGGGACGTCGCTGTCGCAGCAACATCTTCCAGCTTTCCCCGGCGGATTTCTCGCGTACGCCGGCCACGTGCCGAGCTATCTCCAGGTGCGTGTGGCCCACTCTCGGCCGGATTAACACGGGGCACGCTTCTACCACTGCCAGTCGCTCATTCCTCGCCTCCAAACAGCACAAAGTACATGATCACAAGCCCAAGCAGTTGCCAGGCGCTGCTCCGGCGAGAGACGCGAACCTGAGGTTCCAGCAAGCTCTCAATATATAGAGTGTGCAGCGCTGGATCTAGCCCGCGGCCTCCCGCTGTAGGCGGGCACCGCAGCAACATTGCACCATGCGTGTGATCTTCGACGCCGATGGGCAGCTCAGTTGGCCCCGGTCAAATGCACAGCAGCGTAAGCTTGGCCATCCGTCAGATCAGTCAGCAGTCGGCAAGCCCATCAAGTGCCCGCCAGTCCCTCGGCAGCCGCAAGATATGGCATCCTCAGTCGATAGCGATCAGACGGTGCTCCGTGTGGCCTCGACGGTCCTGTCCTCGGACAGCGACAGCGTCGCGTCCTCCCCCAAGTCGAGCAAGTCGTCTCGCGAGGTGTGCGTCGGCCGGACACGTGCCCCGTCCACGAAGTGCGGCGAGCAGTCTGCTGGCGATTCGATGCAGCTCAGACACCCTTTCTTTTCGCCCTGCTGCCGGCTCGGCAGTCGGCCATCCGCATTTGCATGTGCAGCGTCGCCGCCACCCCTACATGTCGGCGACGGCGCCATGGCCAGGAGGGTTTCAGCCGACATACCATGCAGATGAAGCCCCCAACGCGCCCCAATCAGCCTATAAACATTGATAATACTGGCTTTCGTGTTCTCCTTGCTCTTGCGCAGGCATCGAAGCTGCCGCCAGCTCAGCACCCAATGAATGCAACAGCCTCTGCAACGCCATGCATACCATGCACCACGTTCCAAACATGCAGGTTACCTTCTCTTACATTCCTTCCGCAGGCGTCGGAGCTGCCGCAGGGGCTACCGCCGCCGCTGTACCGGCTGCTGGACCCGCAGGCGCCGGTGGAGCTGCCGCCCTGCGGCGCAAGCGGCCAAGCCCTGGCGCCGCTGGACAACCGGGAGCTGGACAAGCTGGTCGCGGGGCTGGGCCGCTCCAAGGCCACCTGGCGCCGCGCGCTCATGCTGCACCAGTGGCTGCAGGTGGGCAATGTGGCATTGTTAAAATATTGTGTGAAGCCTTTGCTGCCAACATCTGCTGCAGTGGCGCTTTGCAGTTGCAGCCTGTCAGGCCTGCATCGTGCATGCGCTTCTGCTCCGTGATGGCATTCGATGCAAAACAGAATTTGAGAGTCTGACATCGCATGCAGATGTGCGGGCATGCGCCGGACGCGCGGCTGGCGACGACGCTCGTCCGCGTGTGCAGCCAGCACGGGCAGGCGCTGACGGCGCTGGGCCTGTACGACTGGATGCGCGCCGGCAAGGCCGCCGGCGGCGGAGCCTTGACGCCCACCGTCTTCACCTACACTGCTGCGATGCGTGCCGCGCTCGCCGGCAACCTGCTGCCCCGCGCCTTCCAGGCGAGATATGCTCCACGCTGGGCTCTAGCAGCTGCATTGACAAGCGGCCCAGCATGCGGCACAGTGTATTGCGCAGCCGCCAGCAGCGCAGCTGGCTTTACGGCATTGCGGCTCCAAAGCTGGGCATCTGTGCAACCCGGCTGCAGGCGGTTTCACATGCTTCAGCCTCTTGGGGCCCTTCAGCCTCTTGAAGTTCCTTGGAGCAAAGCAGCAGTTTCTATTGTGAACCGCCGGTGGGTGCTCATGCGCAGGTGTGGGACGACGCGGTGACGGACGGCTGCGAGCCGGACTGCCGCATGGCGACGACGCTGATCGAGGTGCGTGTTGCGCTGCCGGATCCTGGCAAATTGAAAATTTTACCCCGTGACCTTGGCGCCGCTTTCTTTGGCGAGACCCGCTCCCCCTTCTCGTCATTCTGGCTGCATCCTGCCCGGCCGCACAATGGAATACCTGGCTGCTCTGACCTCATTCGATTCACACCTGACAAACCCTGCAAACGAACCACGCAGGTGTGCGCGCGCGCCGGCAGCACGGAGCGGGCGCTGGCGACGTACGACTCGATGCGCGCGGCGCCGCCGGGTAGCCGCATGGCGCCCAGCGTGCACGCGTACACCGCCGCGATGCGCGCCGCGGCGGAGGGCGGCCGCTGGCAGCGCGCCCTCGACATCTGGGACGACATGGCCCGCGCCGGCTGCCGCCCCACCGGTGCGCACCTCGAGGCTTTAGTTTGAAGGGGTTTGATGCACTGAAGCGCAGTGCCACTCAGCAACGCTGCTAGCGCGGCTCCATGCACGTTGCTGTTCGTTGAATCGCCTGTTGATTGAATCAATGTTGCTGTCAGACAAAGACTCTGCTCGTTGATTGAATCAATGCTGCTGTCAGTGAAAGACACTGCGAGAGCTCTTGCTATCAATCTGCCGCTCAAACTGACGTCGGTGCGCAGGCCACGCCTTTGCAGCGGTGATCAGTGCCTGCGCCGCGGGCGGCGACTGGCGCCGCGGCGCCGCGCTGTTCGACGAGATGCGGGGCCGCTGGGGCATCAAGCCCGACGTGGTGTCCTGCACCGCCCTCGTCACCGCCTTTGGCACCGACGGCCAGTGGTCGCGCGCGCAGCAGGTGCGATAGTGCTCCCGTCTCACGGTTCTTTTGAACTGTCCCTCCTGAAGTTTCTCGTCTGATGTGTACGAGTAATGTAGTTGACAGTGCAGTCGGTTCTGTAAGTGCTTTGTTTATCAGCATAAGTGAAGTCTGCCCTCGAAGCTCACGCATTGCGGCCTGGTGCCACAACAGGTGGTGGACTGGATGCACAGCGCGGGCATCCGGCCGAACGTGCGCACGTACACAGCGCTGGTGGGGGCGCTGGGGCGCGGCGGCCAGTGGACGCGCGCGCAGCGGCTGCTGCGGGACATGCGCCGCGGGCAGCCCTGGGGCGGCACCGAGCCCAATGCCTACACCTTCTCCGCGCTGCTCAAGACCATGGGCGAGCAGGTGCTTGCCCATTGTATTTGCTTTCCCATCTGATCTGCCGTTCCCCATGCAGTGCAAGAGGCACGATGACACAAAATCGCTTGCGCAATCGCCTGTCCATCTCAGCACCGTATGCTAAGACAGCAGTGTGGCAATGAGATGATCCTCAAACCAGCTCCTGCCGACGGTTGCCGCTGCCCCCGAAATACAGGGCAAGTGGCAGCTGGCGGAGTCGGTGTTCGAGGAGCTGGAGACGGAGGCCCTGGGGCGGTTGCCGTACTCGCCGCACTCCGGCTGCGACGCCGCCGAGCTGGCCACGCCGCCGCTGCCCGTCACCGGCAACGCCGCCGCCGCTGGCAACCCCTGGTCCGCGGCTGAGCTCTCCGGCGCTCTTCCAGCGCTGCCGCCCAGCCTTGGCGCGGGCAGCGTGTCGATGGCGTCTGTGCCCAGCGAGCTGAATGGCGTCTGGCTCGGCGGCGGCGCCGCAATGGGCGGTGCGGTGAGCGGCAGCGACGAGAGCTGCGACACCGCGATGCGGGCGGGGTCGCCGCGCAACAGCGGCACCTTCAACCCGCTGGAGGCGTACGGGCTGCTGCCCACCTCCCTCGCCGAGCAGGTGTGGCCTTCAGACATACTCAAGCTACGAGGCTGGTATCAATATGAACATGCCGCGCACAAGCATGCTGCACGCTTCATGCTGCATTGCCAATGGCACTGTCTGTGTTTGGTTTCGCTGTTGCGCTGTGTCTTGCAGGCATGAACCTACGACAGCAAACTCGAGAATGGCATTTAGTAAGCTGCACCTGAGAACAAGCGTCTGCAAACCTCTAAACCCTGTGATCCGGCGCTGCAGGTGCTGGACTTCCCGGAGGAGCGGCAGGCGCTTGCGGACTCGCTGCCGGACGACTTGCCGGGGCAGAGCAACTGCGGCGCCGCCGACGCCTGCTTCGCGTCCTTCCCAGAGCCGCCGCCGTCTTCTGCGGCAGCGGCGGCGGCAACCACCGCCGGTAACACTGCGCAGTGGCGGCGCCAGCCGGCTGCCGGCGCCGGCCGCGGTGCGGCGGACGGCGGCGCGGCGGCCGCCCCGGACGTGCAGCGGCAGCAGGGCGGCAAGCCGGCTGGTCGGCAGGGGCGCAGCCCATTGAACGAGGTGGTGGTGGGCGCCATGATGGCCGCCTACGAGCATGCCGGCCAGGTCGACAAGGTGTGAAGCCCTGCTTGCTGCGCATGGGGTTTCTAGGCTTGCTAGACTGTTCATAGCGCGAGCCATTGCCTGCTCAGCCACCAGCTTCCCTGCTGCATGCCAGTGCACTGTCAAATCTGTGCGGTGAGCAGCGTTTGCTTGATGTGCACAATGTCCGAGCAACTATGCACAGCCGACAGGCAGCAGCTGCAGGCAACGTTGAACTTTCACGCGCAGCTCTTGACCTGGTTCCTGATACCTACTCTACATGTTGCTGACGAGTGTTCCATTGTCATTGTGGCGCAGTGTGTCGGCATGCTGGAGCGAGCGCGCCGGGTGGGCATCGCGCCCAATGCCATCATGGTCAACACCGCGATGTCGGCGCTCGGCAAGGCGGGACGGCCGGCTGACGCCACCGCGCTGTTTGCGCACCACCCCGCGCCAGACGCGGTTGCGCACGAGACGCTCGTCGCAGCGCACGGCCTGGCCGGCGACGCAGCCGCTGCCGAGGCGGCATTTGCCGCCATGCAGGCCGCGGGTCACTCACCGCGCGACTACTCCTACACCGGCCTGGTGCGTGCCATGGCATCGAGCTTTCAGTCATTAGCCATGCAAAGATTGCTTGCCCATTACAGCTTGTATCTTCCTTGTCGAGCTTGAACCATGCAGAAGCTTCTTGCAGTGCAGTGACGATGACGATGCAAAGCTGCCCTCGGCCAATGGCGGTTTCCCGTGCAGCCCTGCAGCAGTCCCGCTTTCACAATGTCCTCGAGGAGACTTGTTGACCCCCTGCACTCGCTGCACTTGACAGGTGTCGGCGCACAGCCTGTCGGGCGACTGGCTTTCGCCTCTCACGACGCAGCAAAGGACTCGGAACTGACCTTCTCCACTATGTTTCTCCTTCAGGTGTCGGCACACAGCCTGTCGGGCGACTGGCGCGCGGCGCTGGACGTGCGCCGCCGCATGGCCGCCGCCGGTGCGCCGCCCTCGGTGCACGTGTACAATGCGCTCATCGCCGCCGCGGAACGCGCCGGCCAGTTCGATGCCGGCCTCGCGCTGCACGCCGCCATGGCCGCCGACGGCGTGGCTGCCGACAGCATGACGGCTCAGCTGCTGGCGGGCCTGGGGCGTGCGGGCGCTGCCTACATTGGCGGGCAGCAGGCCGCCGTGACGGCGCTGTCTGCCGCGGTCGCCGCTGCCGGCAGCGTGCTCATCCACAACGGCGCCTTCTGATTCTTCCGGTTTCTCCGGCTGCCGCGACGGCTGCCGCGGCGGTCCAAGGCCGGCCACCAGCCGCATGCGAGAGCCTGAATCACCCCTGTGGGCATCTGGTCTGCAGGTCGAGACGAAACGAGCAACATCTGGCCAGACGGCTTGCGCAGATTTCGCCGTGCCAGGCACCTCTGCAGTGGCAGACTCGTGTTTGAAGTCTGCAGGAACTGTTTCACAGACACAATTGCTCAACAGCAAGGCCAACTTCAGGGAACCTGCTATGATATATATTGCGGCTCTGGGTTTCGAAGGGAAGGAAGTTGGTCGAGCCAGTCCTTAGAGCTTTGCCAAACATTTTCAGCGCATTCTGACGGTAGGCAAGTTGACAGGTTCGACGTTTTGCTGCTTTGTGGTTCGGCATCTTCCCACGTGGATAATGATTGCTGGAAGTTGAAGAACATATACAGGGTGTAAATCTAGGGTCGAAACCGCGTGGTGCAAGCCCACCCCTGCTGACGCCTAATCCCCTGACATGCTGCCTCTAGTAGGCAAGCTCAACATTGCTGCGCAAGGACTCGGAACCATCATGATGCTGAGTGCACTGTGACCCGCCTGCAAAGTGCTTGTCAATTCCCACTCGTCCAGGTACCCAAGAGCGTCATGCTGCTGAGCTGAGCTGCGCCGCCGCCTGGGCGGCCTGCCCGGCACCCTCCACCAGGCTGACCATCACGACATTGTCGCCGCGGACAAACACCTGCTTCAGCGTGCGCCGCCGCACCTCCTGCTTCCTGCCCCACCGCACGCGCTCCCGGCCAGCTCCGCCCTCCGCCGCGGGCGCTGCCGCTGTGCTGGCCCCTCCCTCTGGCAAGGCGGCCTCATCTGCAACGGGCTGGCTGTCTGCCCCGCCGCCGCCGCCCGCTGCCGCCGTTGCCCTGCAAGCAGCCGCTGCGGCCGCGTCAGCTGTCGCGCCGCCCGGCGCCGGGGGCCGGGCCGGCAGTGTGCGGCACACCCGCAGCAGCACAGTGTATGCCTCCTGGGCGTCCCGCAGAATGAGGTTCATGTGCTTGTCGAAGCCCGCCAACGTGCCTGCACGGCACCAATGTCAGACGCTCAGACTCCTCTCGCAGTCGAGTTCCTGGCGCATCAGCAACCCGGGCCCCAGGCCATGGACACATGGAGCACCCCCAAGACAACGGTCGATCACATTGCAGCATAGCTTCGTGCAGCTGGCATTACCATCCATTGTTTTTGACATCAAATTGGCATTGGAAGAAACCCTCCTGATGCCTGGGCACATAGTTGGCACAATCCAGATGTGCTGGCTATCCGAGGCACATGCGTTTGGCATCTTGATCTCTGGAAGGCAAACTAGTTGGTGTTGAGATTTGAGCACCTGTTGCGACGCCGCGGACGCCGCGCGCATGTCGTGTCACCACCCTTACGGCGCCCCTTGCCTTGTACGCGCGCCGCAGCAGCGTCAGCGGCCCCTGCTGCACGCCCGCCGCTATGGCGTCTAGCGGCTGCTCCCGGGCGGCCGCCCTGGCCGACGCCGCCACGGCGTTGGCGGCTCGCCCCTCCTGCTCCTTCCTGTGCTGTTGCGACTTCTGCGCCGGGGCAGGAATGCGGGACATTTCAAGGAGCAGCTGTGCTGCAGGTGCATGTACTTAGTGTGACGGACATGGAGAACAAGCGTGGTCAAACATCATTACTCATGGCCGAATCCTTCGGGAGAGTGTGTTGGGATGGAATCGTGGACCGCCTGGATGCTTTAAAAGCGAGGTGCATTATGAGGCTGGGAGGTGTACCGAAATGGCGGTTCGGTCAATGGGCGGCAGCCAGTTGGGGTCCTCAGGCGGCAGCAGGTTGCGGCACTGGAGCACGAAATTCAGCGGCAGTGCATTGGGATTCGGTGGCCGCAGCCTGCACAGATGGATGCGAACCATCAATCAGCACCTTCCAGGGCCATTTCTGGCGCAATGTAGCAGCATAGGTCACATACATCAAGTCAGCAATGTTCGTTGGGTTTCGTCTTCAAACAAGGCGAGGCGAACAACCTGTCAGGGACAAGCACGCTCACCCTGGTGTGTACAGTGCACGCAGCGGTTCGAACTGCGGCGAAAGGAAGTCCAGTCCCGCATGGTACTGCTGCTGCTGTAGCGACGGCGGCGGCGAAAATGGCGGCGGCGGCGGCGGCAGGACTGCCTCAGCAGCCGTGGCGGCTGCCAGCGACGGGCACGCAGTGCCGTCAGCTCTGCCGGAGGGCGGGTGTGGCGCCTCCGCGCTGCCGTAGCCGCCGCCATTGCGTGCGCTGCGGTGAGGCTGGTGCGGACTGCCGCGCCGTGGGCGGCCCAGCTGCGGCGATATGCTGCGGCGGCGGCGGGCCGCCGGCTCAGGTGACCTGTTGCCGTGACGCCGATGGGGATCCGGCGTCCTGCTTCTCCGTCTCTGGCTGCTGCTGCTGGGCTGGCTGCTGCTGCTGGGTCTGCTGCTGCTGCTGGGTCTGTCGCCGCCACCGTCCCACACCTCGCCGCCGGGTGGGCGCGCAGTGCCCGATGGCCGTGTGGGCTCTGCCTTTGGAACCGGCGACCTGTCTGGCCGCTGCCTGCTGCCGCTGGATCTGCGGCTGTCGCGCGGCTCGCGTTCCGGTGCCGAGGCCCGCCGCTCGCCGCCTTGCTGCGCCCCGTCGGCTCGCCGCCTGTGCTCCGAGCGGTGCTGCGGTGCTTCCTGGCGGCGGCTGTCCAGTGCGGCTCTCTCTGGCGGCACCCGCCGCCCTGGCGCGTCCGATGGCCGCCGGCGCTCTTCATCACGAGCGCTGCTGCGGGGCTCCGCGGCTGTGGTGGCGCCTCTGTGCCGCGCAGGCTCGGGCGATGCCCCGCGCCCTGAGCCTGGAGTGAGGTGCAATGTGTCATCACCATTGCAGGCGTCTGCGAGTCTCCGGTTGCCAATCCAGCGTAATCGTACCGCGCCGACTGCAACTGCCAGCATCTGCACGCCCACGCACACATACCTGCTGCTGGTTGCTGAGCGTCCTGCTGCTCCGCCGCGTCTGTGGGCGGGCTGCGGCGGCCAATGTCGGCGAAGTATCGTCGGCCAGGCGGGAGTACCATAGGCGGCGGCGACGGTGATGGTGTGCCCCGACACTCCAGGGACAGCTGACTGAATTCATCGTCGCCGTTCATGTTGGGCTGCGCCCGCACAGCGCCAACAGTGCACGCACTGGCGGCCTAGATCAGCGGTGTAAGGGTTGGCACAGCATCTGAAAGGATCACAAGCTGTGAAGTGCACCAGAATGGCTTCTTACTGGCCACTCTTCATCTGACTATTGCACCGATCACCAGGTTGGATTTACCAAGCAAACGCTGCCTGCGCAAACCCGACAGGATATGCGCCCATGCAACAACGTTCTCCGTGCTTGTGTTTTCAAAGCAGCATGAACTGTAAACAGAGAGTTCCTGACAAAGTGGCGCTGAACGCTGATCAAACAAGGCTTGCGGAGTTCGGCTGACACAAGTGGCATGCTCTTCCACGATCAGGACAACTGTGGCATTTGCATGTGAAAATACTTGCACATCACCCTGAAAGTGGCGCGCTACGACGCAGCGCCGGCGCAGCTGCTGCATTGATCTTCTGTGCCAGATCAACATGTGAAGCAAGTAACAGAGTTTCGGCCTGAATCAACGTGATTGCTCCAGAGTCTCAGTTCTGCCCCCAGACTATGGATGTGTTGCATCTATCGCGCCACTTCCTCCGGCTGCAGGCCAGCCATGTGGCATCTCTGCCGGGGCCGCCGCCGGGTCTGTTGTGTACTTGCGGCGCATGCAAGCAGCATGTTTGGCATTGCATGACCGAGACATCGCCTCCATTCAGGAGGGGCGCTGAACTGATCACTCGACGTCCCTGCTGAATGCAGGCCCGCCAGATGCTGAGGGCGTCATTACGGCGCACAAGCTGTTTGCAGTCGGCGCGTGGGTGGAGGATGTGCAGGTGCGTTGACGAATATGTGCAGCGATGCGCCTCCATGTTCTGTTGATGTGGATAGCGCAAGGCTTTCCATGTCCGCAGGCTTGACCTGCAGCAGAGGTACTCCGTTCTGCTGTCGCATGCCAGCGGCCGCCGGATGCATGCATGCCTAACAATGCAACTTTGCACTCTTGTAGCTCACATATCAAACGCACGAATGGCTTGTTATTTGCAGGAGGAGCACCTGGCGGTAATGGGACTGACTGTGCGGTCCTCACGAGGCGCCATGCTCGATGCCACACCACAGCGGCTTGCCTCCTGGCGGCATCCCGGACGCGTCACGGCACTGCAGGTATGACACGTGTCGCCTGCAGCTGCAGGCCAAGTGCTGCGAATATGATCTGGCATTTGAATGCGCTGCATTGGCTGGTTGAGAATCCTCAGGTCCAATCGAAGTCGGACACCCGCTGTGCATGGCTGATTAGAAAGTGCATTGTGCGGTTATCTGCGTGCAGATTGCAGACTATGGGGGCGGCGAGATTGCCATCTTCAGCGGCGGAGCAACGGGCGCCGTGTGCCGCCTGTCGCTGGCAGTCCCGCTTGCGCCCGGCGCCGGGCCGCAGGACATCCAGGCATGTCGCCATTCACCATGGCCTGTGCGGGTTTGTTGTGCTGGAGGAGCTGACATCGGATTGAATACTCTAGAATGGATGGTCTTGAACCTGCTCAAACGTTATGATGCCAAGTTTGCCAATGTCGCCTGCCGCCAAACCGTGCCCCAGAGCCAGACACTGTTCTCTGTTACGCTCACAGCTGATTCGTTGATCTGTTCGTGGGCTATCCATATCTCCTCTTTTGCCACGCAGCTACGTGCCGGTGGTTTCGAGGGCGCGGACCTGCTGCCGTGGGCGCAGCTGCATGCCGGGCCAGTGACGGGACTCTCAGTGCAGCACGACACCGGCGAGCTGGCCACCTGCGGCCTGGACGGCCGCGTCTTCCTGCTTCCAGCGACGGTAAACTGCTGCCTCTCTGTGATGGATGCCGGCAGCTTCACTTTCCGGCCTGGCGGTAACCCTGCTCGCCTCGTTGCTCACCCGGCCAGACCCTCAAATAGGCGGCGGTCCTTCTGCCTTGCGCACTCGGCGCACCTTCCCCGTGACTCCAGCCTCGACCGAGCTCACGTCCCTGTGCGCAGGCGGAGGCGGGCGCTGCGCCGCCGCAACCGTTTGCTGACTGCGGGCGGTCGACCTCCTTCTGGGCGCTCGCCTGGTCGTCGCCGCAGACCTTGGTGACAGCTGGCACCACGGGTGCGCGGCTTCAGGGTTTAGCTCTCCCGTCCTGGCCCAATCGACAGGAATCCAGTTGGATCATCAACGTGTCGAGGCTTGATATGGCTGCTACCTCCTGGTCACAGCGGGGCTTCTTGAGCGGGCCTTCCCGCCGGCATCCACCTGGCCCACCCGTCTTTGCAGCTCTCATCTCTGACCGCGTCGCAGGCATGTGCGTGACACTTGTGGCTCCTGCGCTGCAGGGGGGCTGGAGGTATGGGAGAAACGGTCGCCAGGGCGGCCGGTGGCGCGGTCGCCTCTTTCATGGGGCGCCGCCGGCTGCGCAGCTGCAGACGCCGCCCAGGTACATCACCCACCGATGTCGAAGCCTCTGCTGCTGCACACATTGTCTGTGCATGCCTTGTGAAGCCCGAAGAGGGTAGGTGCTTTGCGTTTGCGGACTGCTGGCTGCTCGTTTCACCTACAATCCTGCACATCCACTGTCAGGCTGACGGCTGCCGAGGCTCCCGTTGCAAATGGTTTGTGTTGTGCTGCCGTGCACAGGGGCCGGCGCGGCGCATCCACAGCCTGGCGGTGCACCCCACGCAGCCGCACCTGGCGGCCAGCGGCGCCTCCGACGGTGGCCTCGCCATCTGGGACCTGCGCTTTGACGCCGGCAGCCCGCCGCAGCAGGCGGCCCTGGACCAATCCCACGTCGGCGCCGTGCTCAAAGTGCGGTTCAGAGTTTCGTTAAAACGTGATTCACTACCAGACTGATGCTCAAAGTACTTGCTTCACACTTGTTGTGGCGGCCTACTCATGTGGTGACAGGGCAAGGGCAACAGCAGCATGCCGCGTCCAAAGTTTTGGCAATTGTCGCTACGAATAGGCGGCAGGACGCTTTTCTTGCATAGGGCGCATGCATACGGGTTTGGGCGTGCAAAACTTGATACACACGCACACACGAAGACAAGAATGCAATCATTTGTTTCTCTGCAGGTGGAGTTTGACGCCAGCGACGCCGCAAGCGGCGCGGCGGCCGCGGAGCCTCGTCTGCTGTTCTGCACGCAAGGCGGCTTCCTGGGCGCGGCGGCACCCGCCAGTGGGCCACATCCGCCGCAGCCGCAGCAGAACGGCTTCAGCGGCAGCAGCCTGGTGAGCCAGACGCTGAGCTGTTACTGTTGTTGATTCAGGTTCAGCTATCGATATTGTATATCAAGCTCAGCTGCCTGCAGGCAAGGATATCCAGAACCAGGTCAAGTGCTGTTGACAAGGCGCTGGCCAATCAACAATCCTGAGGGTAAAATTCATTGTCACATTGCTTGATTGACATCAAAGTGTCGCATCGAGCACTGCCGCCACTGCACGCAGGGCCGGTCGCAGGACGCCGTCGCGCCGGCGTGGCAGGCAGAGGTGCTGTACCGCGAGGACGCCGCCATCCTGTCGTTCGACGCGCAGGGGCCGGAAGGCCTGCTGGCGGTCACCGAGCAGGAGTGCCTGGTGTTCATGCAGCGCGGTGGGCTGTAGCGCTCGCGTGTGCGGAGTTTTGAACAGCTCGCAGGCTTCCGTGCGTTGCCGTGTTGGTGTCTCATGCACGATGCGGGCTGTGGCGCGTGGGGTGCACACCTTGAGACGAGAAGCTCACAGGAGGCGCAGAGCTTGTTTGCTGTGTTCATATCGTGGTGTTCATATCGTGAGCAGTCTCGATCTGGTCGCCTAGGGGTCAACTAAACATTCGTTGTCGGCAACGTGCAATGGTTCTGTGCTTTTCTCTGCCATGCAAGGCCTACGTATGCCGCTCAATACCACCAACTTAATGGAGCTGATTCAACGTCAACACTTGCCATCTTCATTGTTGCCACCTACCTAGAAAACACGAGACGAAGCAAAAGAGGACAAAACAAGCCCAACGCCCCTGGATGTCAAATGCTAATTTGCAGATAGGTAGGTGGGTAGCTGAAATGCCAACAGCCGAAGCTCCGTCCTCAGCATGTGCACCTACCGTCTTTGAATGGATTCGCCACCAGCCATCACCGCCGGCTGTCATGTGTTGGCAAAGGCTGGAACCGGGGACGCTGCTGCGAAGCGCTCATGCGCCACCACAGCACCTGCGAATACGCACAATTTTGCACTCCAGACATTGCGGAACGTCTGCAACGCTGCAGGTAATGTGCCGGAAGGTTTGTCGACATTCGGCATCAAAACAGCAGCATTGGCTCCATCAGGGACGAATGTGCATTGGCAAGGCGCCAGTTGATGAAATGTGAGGAATGACGGCCGCACCGCTGCGACGCCCGCAAAGACGGCGGCAAAAGGCAGGCCCATGAGCAGCAGGCGCGTGGCGGCGCCGCGCAGCCCGCCAAGATCGTCCACCTCGTAGCGCGGCGGCTGCAGCATTCATAATCTTCAGCGTTATATGCGTTTAGCGTCAGCAGAAGGCATGGCAGCCCGCCGAGGAAGTCCATATCGTAGCGCAGCGGCTGTAGGGTTCATCAACGTCAGCAGAGGGCAGGGCCGCGCCAAAGAAATCGTCAACTGATGCAGCAGCGCTGTCGATGCACATCTGCCGCCTTTCACCACTCGCACCCACGAGGCCATCCCCGCTGAAGCTGAAGCCGCACTCAGCCCGCGTTGCCTGGCCCGCATGGAGCGGTGCAGAAGGCAAAGCCCCCAACAGCAACATGCAAGGGCGTGCGGCCCGCACTAGAGCAATAACTCACATCCTGGGGGTCCTGCGACATGGACACCAGCTCCTGTCCCTGAAGTGCCGCCTGCGCCTGGCTGCCCGTCTGCTGCGGGTCCGCCGCAGCGGCAGCGGCCTCCGCCGCCGCCGCCGCCTGCTGCTTGGCCGCCTCCGCCTTTGCCACCGCCTTTGCTGCCTAGTGTGCGAGACGAGATAGCATTAGGAGCAGGCCTGTTTTGTGAGGCACGGTGAATCAAGAGGTAGGTTCAGAGCTCCTGCAGCCAGGTGCCATGCAGCCGAAAGTATGCGGCCTGCTGCACCTGGTGAGACATTCAACCAGAGACATGCCTTGATACCAGCAGCGCGCATGGCAGCACATGTCAGGTAACCCTAGAAATCCCTCGTGACGCCAACCTACCTGGTCTTTCATCAGTGCCTCTGCCGCCGCTTTGTCTGCATCGCTCCGCGGCTGCAGCTCGCCGGCATCCTCCCCGGCGCCGGACCCCTGCCCTGCCGCCGCGGCCGCCGCCACCGCCGCTGCGGCATCTGTGCCGCCAGCGACTGCGTCCGCCGGCTGCTCAGGCAGCAGCGCCGCCTGCTGTGCAGCCTCTACCGCCGATTGCTCCGCCGCCGCCACCTGCTGCGCATCCGTTGCCGCTGATTGGCTGGCCGCGGCGCCGCCGTCCGCCGCCTCCAGCGTCAGCCCTGGCAGTCCATCAGAAGTTCGGTTGGTTGCAACTGGAGACAAGCAGCCCTGGGACCGGGCAGCTTCGAACGCCTCAGCAAGCATGTGCTCCGCTGCTGGAAGTCATCTCGACTTGTTCAGGGGTGGGGCAAAAAGCACACATTTCTCGATCGACATCGAAAGGATTCTGTGGAGAAAATCTGCCGGACACAGCCTCGGCAGTCAGCAGCCGCACCCTCAGGCAGCAGGATGAACTTGCGCAGCGTGCTGCCGGCGGGCGCGGTCTCGGAGATGTACACCGCCAGCGCGCGCTCCCCGGGCCCCGTGATCTCCAGCGGCGCGGCCGTCAGCGCCAGGTCGTGCGGAGACGCGACGCCGGGCACCTCCCACTTGCGCTCCACCTTGGCGCCGGCTGCGCGGCGGCAAAGGAGTGACAAGACGTCACATGGAGTGCAGTCAGCACAGGTGGGTTCCCACAGACGCTCAATTGTCGGTGGGCCGGAGAGCACCCCACATCCAGCAAGCCACACTCGTCAAAGAGCGAAAATGCCGCTCCAGCTGGGATTTGAAATATCACTACGTTGCAGACCATGTGGCCAAGCAGCGCACCGTAGCCAAAGCTGAGCAGCAGCAGCAACACGCGGTTGGCCTCCCGCTGCCAGCACAGCGCCAGCAGCGAGCCGTAGGGCCCCGCAGTCAGCCCGTACACCGGACCGTAATCTCTCAGGTCCGCGGTGGCCTCCGGGCCGACGGCGGCCGGCACCAGCAGGTCCGCGGGCTGCATGGTGGCGGACTGCACCGGCTCGCCGCCTGCATCGCCGTCGGCATCTGCGGCGGCGGCGTCGGCGGCGGCGTCAGAATCTTCCACAGCATTGGTATCGCTGTCGGCGGCGCCGGCTTCAGCTTCGCCGGAGTCGGCCGCATCGCCGTCCGCGCTGCCGCTGTCGCCACTGGCTGCCTCCGCCGTGCCCAGCGCGGGGTCGGCGGCAGCATCTGCGCCGGCCGCTGAGGCCGCCTGTTCCTGCAGGATCAGCCGGCGCCGCTGGGCGCGCGTCCCCGCAATGTGCCTGCCGGCCGCGTCGGCTGGCCCCGCTACCCCCGCCGCCGCTGCCCTCTCAGCCGCCGATGGCTGCCCCAGCAGCGTCCGCCGCCGCCGCTGGGATCGCAGCCGGTTCTTGGCGTCGGCGTCCGAGGGCGCCGGCAGCCGCTCGGACGCGAAGCGGAAACGGTGCACGGCGGCAGACTCACGGTCCGCGACGTACAGCGCCTCCTTGCAATCGTCAATCACCAGCCCGTGTGGCACCTCCAGCTGCCCCTGCAACAACGAAGCTGAGCGATTTACCTGTCCATTTGCCGCGGACTGCTTCATCGTTGCACAGCAAGGCGGACTGTGCGGATCAGACACCAGTTCGAACAAGTCAGAGTGACAGGGTGAGCAGGGCTACTGGGCGAGTAGCACCACGCTGATTGCGCCCCTCACCTCTGCAAGCTTGAACTCGCGGACGAAGGTGCCGTCGGCAGCATACTGCATGACGCGCGCGTTGCAGTAGCCGTCCGCCACAAACACATCGCCGATCCTGGAAAACGCCACCTGCAGGCGCACTCTGTCCTCAGCCACAGCCCACGTAGAGTAGACACACGCATGTGCTGGCCTAGAGCTTGCCACATGAACTGCCGGCAGACTTTGCATATAAGGTGTGAATCATGCTGCCACCCGGTGCTGCCGCAGTGTGGTGCATTGAAACGCTTCCACTGGCCTCGGCCGGCAGAGCATACGAGAATGCGTGTGAACAGCGCACCGCCGTGGGCTTGCACAGGTGCGCGTCGTCATGGCCCGGCTGCAGCGCCTGCCCGATCGCCAGCAGCTGGTTGCCATCAGCGTCGAACTTGAGCGCCTGCAAGGGGTTTTGAAGAACGAATTTGAGGACATGGAAGCTGTAGGATTTTCCGCAGATCCCCAGGTGCATCAGCTGCAAGTGCGGCTCGGAATTACATCGGATTGCATATTGCCTGCAAGCTTGACTCGTCGTCTGCTTTGATGATAGCTTGCCTGGTGAAGGCCGACGTCCGTGACCCACACGGCGCCGCTCGCAGGCTCCACCGCAATGGAGTGCGGCATAACCAGCTTGCCGCCGCCCCAGGACCTGCAGGACGGCAGGGATGCTTTGAGGGCATGGCTGTGGTTTGTCTAGTGTCACAGGACCTCTTGAGGGTGTTGTCCACTCACCCCACGGACTGTCCAGGGCCCATCAGGAGGCAATGAACCCTTCCTTCGACAACCCCGGCAGGCAGCTCAAGCGTCCGCTCTTCAGAGATTGCACAGCTTGGCCGCTGGTCTCAAGAGCGCCACCCTCACCCCAGAACCGCTCAGGCGATGCTGGCCAAGAACATACTCGCCAAAACCCCTCAACCAGATGAGCCGTATGAAAACCGCGCGCCTGAGCACGGCGCCGGTGTCCTTGGCCAGCTGCAGCACGACCGGCTCCGCAATGGGCGACTCGTCGGCGATGCGCTCAAACTGGCTAGCGGCGGTGAACGTGTCGCCCGCCCAGACGCGCCCCGCACGATGCAGCACCCACAGCGTGTCCGTCTCCACGCCCGCCGCCACGCCTGCGCCGCGCCATGCGACAGTGTAATCACACAAGTACCACGAGTGTCCATGCAGAGGAACAGAGGGTGCGCCACATCAGACGCCTCCAATCGGTGTATCTAGGCCGGAAAAGGCTTCTTCACAGGCCGCATGCACTGCTGTCCTGATGCAAGTTGATTTGGAGGAAGGTGCCCTCGTTCGTCAGCCTGTGTGCTTCCCGATGCACCTGACACCTGGCCGAGGGTGGCAGCCCCGCCGGGCGGCGGCTGCCACCGCGCCGGCAGCTCAGGCACCAGCTGCACGTTTGCCGGCACGCCGCCCGGCCCGCCCAGGTGCACATCCTCCACACTGTTGGCAGACATCGAGGCAGCCATATCATGCACCACCACACGCAAGTCTGGGCGCATAGTTGCGAGAAAGGAACATGCTTTGTCATGTCACGTCACGTGCATGGCATTATGATCATGGGCAGCAAAAGCCACGCTGCTGCTTTGTTAGAGCGGTTGCTAGCTTGCACAACTCTAGCATGACCCTACTTTCGCTCTGGATGGACTACTATGCGGCAAGACTGACAGTGTGAGATCGCGCTTGCCTGTTGCCGCAAGCCAAGAAGTAGGGGATCTCCGAGGTGACCATCATGTACATGTTGCACATCTCGTTCTGCGCAGCCAGACCGGCGGGAATCAGATATGCAATGCTGCCGCAACACACGCCGTGACAGCATGCACCGCTGGGGCAGGCGAGGTGCAGGAATGCATGCGTCATCATGCAGGCCACATTTCACTATCATCCTGACAGCAATAAATATAATCCATTGCTGCTCACCTTGGAGCCGCTGCCGGCCGAGGTGGCCTCTTCCCGTTCTGACGAGTTGAAGTCGCATGTGACCGTCAGCGGGTCGCCCGGCAGGAAGCGCAAGCCCTGGGGGGCATTCACACCCAGCCCATTCAGTTGCACAGGCAAAGCTTGCCAGGCGCTCAGAGAGGAAGGCATTCTGCTGTTCTGCAGGATGAATGGACAGTTGGACGAGGCAAATCATGAGGCGCACAATGCATACAAAGGATGCAATACAAGTTGCAGTGCCTTCCTGCCAAAGAGCCGACGGGCAGGTGCCAAGCTGTTGTACTTCATCTCTTGTATCTCCACCTGGGTGACGGGGTAGAAGCCCTGCGGCTCCTGAGGGTCCTGGGAAACCAGGCGCTGCACCTCTCCGCCCAGCGCGTATTCCGGTCGCTCCATGTAAATATTCCTGCAGGTGGAGACGACACATCCGTGTGTATCATATGCTTTGTAGTGCATTGGCTTCCAGCAATTGCAGTGTTACAGTGTCCCCAGACCTCTCGAAATGCACTCTGCGGCGCTCAGCAGCTGCCAGAGCCAAGCCAAATATTGGAATTACTCTTGCTGCGCTGATGTCCGAAGGTGCTCAGCAGAGAACAAAGCTGTGACATGAGTTGCACGAAATGCTCGTAAGCTGTGCAAGCAGAAACCACGCACCTGCCGAGCGCGTGGGCGTGCACACGGAAGGCAAAACCCGTCAGCGGCTGGAAGCCGCTGTAGCAGCAGGCGTTGGGCACCAGGTGCGACTCCTTGCGCGGCGGCACCACGAAGCCAACGGCGTACGTCATCATGCCCGCGCTCATCGGCTGCGGCGCGCGCGTCAGTTTGAGGCGCACCCCGGTGTGGTCCCCCTCCGGCCGCACAATCTGGTAGTGCACCTGCAGGTGTGCGTGCTTTGACGATGAGTGAAAAGTGTAGATGTCTCTTGGAACTCTCCTTAGCTCAGTCCCAGCATCCCTGCTAGCATCACTATGCAAGCGACAACTGCTGGATCTTGGGCGGCTCGCTGTTTTCTGTGAGGACGATCCCTGCGCGCACCTGCAAGACGGCCGTGCGGATGCCGGTGCGGGGTCCCACGGAGAAGCCTGCGCCCTGCGGCAGGTGCATGCCGGGCGCGTCGCGGCCCCACCCGTACATGACCTGCTCGCCGTGGGAGATGGTGTTCGCCGGCCCCGAGCCGCAGGGGCTGCGCATGTGGCACTCCCACACCGGTTCCTGGCTGGCTGGCGCCTCGCAGCCTGCAGCACGACGCGGCAGCACGCTCGTCCGGAAGCCAGCGCAGCGCAGCGTGATTCAACGCCCTCATGGAGACAACCGCAGCTAAGAGGCTCTATCAGCAGCCCCATTATGTGTGCGTCGTGGAGCATACGGCGCACCGAACAGCAGCATGTGGTGCGCAATCTCCTGCTTCGCCAGCGGCTCGATGCCGACCACCTTCAGCGGCTCGTCCGGCAGCGGGACCGCGGTGCACAGGTAGGCATCCACATAGTCGACCTTGTAGTCAGGCATGCGGGCCTCTATGAACCGCACATTCGGGTCCTCTGCTTCCGGAGCCTGGGCCAAGGCAAGCTGCGCACAGCAGCCCAGCAGCGCCCCAAGCACCCAGATGTTCATGATCGTATCTTCGCGATATAAGTTTCTGAATCCTTGCCTGGTGCCTCTGCAAGACCCCGTCTATTGCCTGGACGGCATCGGAACAGTGAACCTCGACACAACAGATACCGTGCCAAATTCCGGTCCAACGCCTGCTATCAACATCCTGGTGCAATGTCACATCTTACCACTGCTGCTGACAAGCAGAACTGCGTTAAAATGCTACAGAGCACATCCATTCTGTGCTTGCCAGCGGTGAAAGGGGTGTGTAAATGTCTTGGATTTTGCGACTTGAGACAAGGGTTTGGCAACTTGGTATTCTTGTGAAGTATTCTTGTGAAACAGCCCTGCTTCTGCCTGCTTGCTAATGTATGATGTCAAGTCCGGTCGCAGCCTAAGCAGACACCGGCGCGTGCAGCTGGCCGGTAATCACAACGACAGCGCGCCCTCTGACGCGCACGCGCCCCTCCTCCTCGTCAGCCTGCACGACCAGCTCGCCGCCGCGTGCGGAGCACTGCCGCACCGACATCTCACGCTTGCCCAGAGCCTCCGCCCAGTAGGGACCGGCGACGGCATACGACGACCCTGCGCCCGCAGCCAAGGCGGTGTTGACACTCGCTTGAAGCAAGTCCACACTTTGCTTGAGCAGCAGTATGATGGGCAGGCGCGTTCATGCACAGGCTCGGCGCACCAGTCACAGGGTCCTCCCAGTCCAATGTCCACGGCGCCCAGAAGCGCAGCAGAAACTCATGCTTCTCGTCGTCCTCTGCGCAGCGATGTCCGACAAAGATTGACGTCAGAAACGTCTGCTGTTGCCGGAGTGTGAATCCTGCCTGGTGTGATGGTTCGTGTGCGGGTGCCTCCAAGACCTGCCAGCCTGCTTATGCGTACGATGGCACAAGAGGCACAGCAAGGCGCCGAACCAGACCGGACCCCACCTGCGGCGGTCGTCACAATGACGCCAAAGACGGGATCTCCACCCTTCTGCAGCGGCCGCAGCCGCTGCATGTCCGGCGCGATCGCCTCCAGGTGCCGCCTGCTGCCTGACGCCAGCCGAATCAGCAGGTACTTCAGCGCAGCGTTGAAGACCACCTCCGACACAGCAGCGCTGCCGACCACTGCCTGCATGTGTGTTCATGGTTATCAGTGTCCAGGCCCTCATGCATGACTACCAACTTCACACTTGCATCCCAGTGCATGCACAGACAGCTCTTGAAATGGGGGCGATAACGCTTGGGGCTGCGAACGGCCCTGGCCAGGTGAACCAGTGTTGCCGGCCGGCTGAAGCCCACCTTGACGAACTCAGAATCTGGCCCGGTGCCGGGCGGAAGCGGATCCTGCGGCGGCCGGGAGGGCATGTCCAGCTGTAGCAGCGGCTGCGGATCCTGGTTCATCCGCCTTACCACTAGCTGGCCGCTGTGGACCGTGTCGAACAGCAGCGTGTCCGCTGGGTTTCCCTCGCCTGTGCATGAGCATTCGGAACTGGATTAATGGAGGTTGGCATGGTACCGTCATGTGCAGCACGCACATACAGCATGAACGCGCAGAACAGTGGCAGCCCTTGCGATGCGGCACCTTGCAGCAGAGCGGAGGCAGATGCGACCGTCGCGTGGCCGCAGAGTGCAACCTCCGATGTGGGGGTGAACCACCGCAGTCGGTACCGCTGCGCAGTCTTGAAGGCCGCTTGTGCGGCGCCGCCGGTGGCATAGGGCTCGCCAGCGTCCGTCAGCGGCTCCACATATGCAGTCTCGGACAGGTTCATCTCCGCGGCAATCTGCTGCTTGAGCTGGTCCTCCACGACTGTGCCTGGCGGCACAAGGACCACCGCCGCAGGGTTGCCGCCGAACGGCACATCCGTGAAGGCATCCACCTGCGCAATTGCAACGTTACTTTTCATTGCTGAGTGGACTGCGAGATGACTGGCACTTGATGTGCAACATGCAGCTGGTCTGTCTGCGCTGCGCATCATGCACATGCCTGGTAAAGGGTCAGCGATTGAGTCGGGCCCGCCATTGAAAGGTGGCGATGAAAATTCCTCTGTCACGTATGCTTCGACTGCTGCGGAGCTGCGCGGTCGTGTGCTGCAGCTGCAGGCCGCTGGGCAGGTGCCAGTGTTGCAGCGGGCCTCGCATGTGATTCGAGCACAACCCCTGTACTGCAACGCGTCTCGTCGGATTGCACCCCGTGTCTCATTTGCGCACGCAAGCCCACATTTAGACTTATACAGATCTACTTTTTACAACATTACTGGATCCACTACTTGCCGCGGGCTTTGAGGCGACGCTAGCTCCCTGCCCTGCACACAGCCTGCAACACCCGCGGTGCAGTGTGCAAGCATGGCTGAGAAGGCTGTGTTCGTCACCGGCGGCGTCGGTTTCATCGGTGAGTGATCATCCGGCTGCGTCTGCACCGTGCAAAATCGCTTGTACGCTGCTTCAGACTACCACAAGGTGTCCCAGAGTCTGAGAGTGCAGCTGCTGCCAAGGGAAAGGTTGTATCTGGATCACGCTGCTCTGCATCGTGACATCAATTTCCAACCTATGCCGCAGGCAGCCACACCGTCCTGACGCTGCTGGAGAATGGGTACCGCGCCACCATCATTGACAACTTTGACAATGCCTTCGAGCAATGCTACGAGCGAATGAAGAAGCTCGCCGGCGACAAGGCAGACAAGATGACGCTCATCAGGGTGCGCCCGCTCTCGTGTTCAGCATCGATCATACGTCTGTTGACATCAGGTGCTGCGGAACGCAAAGCACGACGCGGGTAATCAACACATGACATGCTGTGCAAATGCAGGGCGACCTGCGCAACTTTGACGACATCGACAAGGCCCTCGAGACGGACAAGTGAGTCGCAACAGCATTGCTCTGCTGCTGCCGCTGCCGCTGGCGCACACTCCTGCACAGACTCTCGTTATCCTTCACGCCACGTGCTTTTCATAAAATCATCCATATGGGTCTTCGCTTGGCAGGTTTGACTGTGTCATCCACTTCGCGGGCCGCAAGGCGGTGGGGGAGAGCGTGCAGTCGCCCATGCTGTACTACACACACAACTTTGTGGGCGCCGTCAACCTCATTGAGGCGATGCGGAAGCACAACCTCAAAAACGTAGGCGGCGAGGCTCTCTGATCTGAGGCTCTCTGATCACTCCTTGCTACTCACCCTGACATATGAGCAACTAGTTTTCGCATGACAACCCCCAGCCTTGCATGCAATCCTGCGTGGCATGCGCGAGTTGCCATTGCGGGCCTTTGCCCTGCCATGAAATCACGCTTGCAGTGACTGCCCCGTCATGGCCAACCCCGCCTGGATGTGGTGCATGGAACTGACGCGGGTGTGTGCCAGCGCACAGATCGTGTTCAGCAGCAGCTGCACGGTGTACGGCAACCCGGAATACACGCCTCTGGATGAGAAGCACCGGCTGCAAGTGAGCATGGGACGGACAAATGCATTGGAATGTGACCTCTATGCGCAAACCCTGTGCGGAGTGATCTTTGTCAGTATGCTGCATGTCGACCTGCGTTCTTGTAGAGTGTGTGCAGAATGAGCCCTCGCAACCGCGAGACTGGCGCTGTCGAGAGTCGAGCTCTATGTTTCCGCCATAGGCGGTGTCGCCGTACGGGCGGACGAAGCTGATGATCGAGGACATGTTCCGGGACCTGTTTGCTTCCGAGAAGGACTGGCGCATCATCCTGCTGCGGTACTTCAACCCCGTCGGCGCGCACCCATCTGGTGAGCGGCGCATGTCGCCCTGCGCCCCAAGTCCCGGCCGTCATGGAGCAGCCGTTCCGTCCACGAATAGCGCGGAAGCGCGCTGAGCAGCGCCTGATTGCGTGCATGGCGGTGGGTCTGGGCGCCCTGCAGCAGATCTCCGTCAGCATGGCAGGGGCGGCAGTGTCGCGGCTGTGGCAGTTGTGCCCTGCAGCGTGTGACCTCGACGCCATCGCAGATTTTTGTCGAGGCTCCTCCATGTCGTAGTTCTGAGTGTCTTCAGCGAGTCCCCAGTATTGACCTTGAGACTTCACCTGCCCCCCCAGGCGAGATCGGCGAGCACCCAGTCGGCATCCCGAACAACCTGATGCCATACGTGCAACAGGTGCGGGCCATTGTCTGCTCACCATGCTGTTTCTCAAACAACCTGTTTCGGGCCTGAGGCTGCATGTTGCTCTTCCTGCGAAATTATGGCCGAGAGCACGGCTGCAAACGCCTGGCCCTGCTGAGGTGCAGAGCTTCATAGCTCGGTCACGCCAAGCTCTTGTTGGACTTCGGAAGGGCTGCCAGCTCTTCATACAGTGCATCCATTACCAATTCCCACGCCTGAAATTTGTGTGCGCAACAGGTGGTGCTGGGGCAGCGGGACGAGCTCAGCGTGTTTGGCGACGACTATGACACGCCTGACGGCACCTGCATTCGCGACTACATGTGCGCCCCCAGAATCACCACACCCCACAAGCCGATGTCCCATGTGCACCGTCTGTTTGGGACCAACGCGCCGGAGCTGGTTCTGTGTGCACACGGTCAAGCACAGCATCTCACGAAGGATTTTGCTGATGTCTGATGCAGCAGCTGCACACCAGTGCTCGCTGCGTCCCGGGGACACACCACACACTTTCTTGCATTTCAGCCGCGTACCCTGCACCACACAGCACGTTGCACAGCGCTTTGGCCACAGCTGTCTGTGCAGCGGAGAGGGCCCTGCTGGGATGGTCACGATGTCTCACGTCAAGTTTTCCGTTCTCGCGCAGCCACGTGGTGGACCTGGCGGAGGGACATGTGTCCGCGCTCAAACGCATCGAGTCGAGCAAGGAGCCCTACTGCGATCCTATCAACCTGGGCACTGGCACCGGTACTTCCGTCCTGGGCATGATTAAGGTGCTCCACAGCTGCGACTCTCTTGTAACTGGTTGTCACCCTCCACAGTGTGAGGAAGCCTGAAGCAGAATTTGTATACGGGACGATGAATCTGCGTCAATCACAGCAGTGGATGATGCGCTTCCACGCAATGCGCAAACATGTCGGGGTCACAATATCTTGGCGCTCTCTCATCATTCTGCTGACCTACTGGCCCAACTCGGAGTGCACAAGCGGAGGTTAGGGGCCGGTGTTGACAGCCGGAATCATCAACAGAAAAGGGCGGCAGCATGCCAATACGCTCGCTGCAAATGCGCAGGCCTTCGAGGAAGCCAGCGGCAAGCAGTGCAAGTACAAGGTGGTGCCGCGCCGCGGCGGAGACGCCACCGCCGTGTGGGCCGCCACGGAGACTGCCGAGAAGGTGACCGCCTGTGAATCCATATGCATGCAATTCAGTGGCTCGCCCGCCAGTTTTGCGCCAGGCGGCAGAGGGAGCACACCTGGGCCTACTGTGCGGTGCGCCTTCTCTGCAGAGCGCACCAGCATCAGGCAGCCCTGCACGAGCTTCGGCCTGAATGTGGAAGGTGTATCCGGCGGCAAGTGCGGCAGGCGCTGAGGATGCATCCATGCCAGCGTGCAGGTGCTGGGCTGGAAGTCCAAGCTGGACATCAACGCCATGTGCCGAGACCAGTGGGCCTGGGCGACCAAGCACCCAAAGGGCTTCGAGGACTGAAATCGGCTCAGAAGTAAGGGTACACCTAGAGACTTGACGTTTGGCCTGACGTCTGGACACCTAGCATGATGTCCGTTTGCTTGGCAGCATTGTAGAACTGATCCATGCAGCACTGTTTCAGACCTCTGAAATCACCACGCACATCTCCGCAACCAAGACAACGCGTGTTACACCGAACGAAAACCCTGACCTCATTCTCAGACAAGACGTGAACTGCACAAATTCCCACATAGCCGCACAGCTGCATCAGCGCTTACCGCCACGACCCTTGGTGCCGCCGGTTTTTGGTCCCTTGCCCTTACCGCTCTTCTTGGCCTTCTTCGCCGACGCGCGCTTGACCTGCGCACGCAGACAGATGGTGTTTATTATCAGGCTTGGACCTGCGCACTGCAATGCCGGAGACACAGCAATCTGTCACCCCTGCCCGGCGCGCAGCGCTTCCAAGGCATGACGCACAAATCCTTGAACATGTGCGGTTGACAAGGGCAGCTTGTGGTGATACAATCATGCGGGGGATAGCCATGATAGCCAAATAGGACGCGAGGGGAAGGGACGGCAAGCACAAAGCGCAACGGACCTTCATGCCCTGCTGGCGCTTGTCGGACATCATGCGCCGGTCGAGCGGCTTGCCCTTGGACTTGTGCTCGTCCCGCCGCCGCCCCGTGCCCGCCTTCTTCTTCTTGTCGCTCTGCGGCACAGCAAGCAGCATCCCTGAGGCAGCTGCCGCAGGCCAGATGGACCAATGGCGGGAGGAATGGACCATGGCAGCATGCAGCCGCCTCTGCAGCAGCTGCTGCGCTAACTGCTGCCGCCGCCACCGAGCGGTGCGTGCTGCAGCTGTGAGCGGTGCAGCCCCTTGCTAGTCGATCGCAGCCCTTGTGTCAGGGGCTGGCTCCTGTTGGCCTTTGGGATGCGCTGCAAGATGCTGCAAAAGAATGAAGACAGCAATGAGAGAGGACAATGTGAATGCGATGGATGACAGCGACAATGACTGCCCACAAATCCATGCCCACCTTGCCGCCCTGGCCGGCCGCGGCGCGCGCCTTGGCATAGATCTTCTCCACCTCCTTCATCTTGGAGCGCATCGGCACGTCCTCCTGCCCCACCACCGCCTCGCTCTTCGCGCGCGCCTTGTCCAGGCTCACCTGTGGAATGAGGAGCAGCGAAAGAGTTATGAGTGTTTTAGGCCGAGCCACAGGCCGAGCCAGCGGCAGAGCTGCAGACAGAGCGCCGACAAGGACAAAAATAAAGCAGCAAGGGGGATTGAGGGTTCGCGGCGCACCTGGAGGCGCTTGCGCTTGCGGGCCTTGGCCTCCATGACCTTCTTGATGGGGCGCGCGTCGATGGCCTTCAAGTTGGCCTTTTCCGCCTCTATCTCCTCCTTCGTCAGCACCGCTGGCGCTCTGCACAAGGGGCCGAATCGTTAGCAATGTTGACGGCACTCAGCGACCAGACAGGTGTGCGCGCGTGCTGAGACGCCTGCCCGGCAACAAGGCGGTCGTGCGGCCTTGGGGGCATGCACGTCGAGTTATTGCCGTGTGCCTGATCGAGCTGGCTGTCAGCACGAAGCCGTCATGTGCGCATGACGTGGGTACACGAAAACAATGATCGAGCTTGTGAATGAACACGCACCGGGCGTGGCGGCGCTGGTCCTCGGCGAACCAGCGGGGCAGGCCGTCGTCGTGGAAGGCGTACTTGTTGTAGCCCCCCTCCAGCAGCTCGTCCCGCTCCCGCTTGCGCAGCATGCGCTTTGCCAGCGCCCGCACCTCCGCCTGCATAGTTTTCACATGGATTCGAAGCTTCAAAAGGCGCTGTTGGTGCGTTGTCAACTGTCAACCTCCCTTAAAGTGCAATTCACACATGCTCGCGAGCATGCCCCTGGTCCAAGCCTGGACCAAGGCACCTTGTGCAGTCTTTTGAGGGTTCGTCCAAACCCGACAGACCTGAACATGAGTTTGCAGGGCTGACTGCAGAAACACCATATAATGGCTGCCAGTGAGGCGGCCGTGGTGTCGGCCCAGCGTAGAGCTGCGCCGCTCATGGGAAAGGAGCGGGCAACAGGGACCAGGCGAGGCTTCCATGTGGCAAACGCGTATAACGGCACAGCGACGTGCGCAGCCGGCCGGTAATGAAGCTTGCCATTCGCACGCAGGGGCAGCAGCGCTCCATTTTCAGACAGCAGCACCACCTTGCAAGTTGGAATTTAGGAAGGATGCTGAAGTACCCTTTCCGAACCCCAAAAGACGTAGAGAAAAGGTGTTCCCACCTTGCCCTGCACATCCAGGCCGTCCATGAAGTCCTCATCGTCCGAAGACGACTCTGCGGGTGCATGCGCCTTGTTCGCCACGCGCCCCTCCTCGTCCGACGACGAGTCGTCATCGTCCGAGGACTCCGCCGGCTTTGCAAAAGCGGCGCGCTTCCCCTTCCCCCCGCGCGGCACCACCTCGAAGCCGCCGGCGGCCGCGTCCTTCGCCGCCGCCGCCGCGGCGATCTCCGCGGCGCTGTGCAGGATGCCGGGCTCCGCCGGCGCTGTTTTGAGGTGTCTGGCCGAGGCGGGCTTGGCGACATCCTTTGCCTTTTTGGCCTTCTTCAGCGGCGGCTCGCCGGCTGCGGCCGCGCCGGGCGGCGGCGTGCCCGGCGCCTCGGCGTCGCTGGCCAGCGCCACTGACGCGGCGGCGGCGGCGGGCTGCTTCGGGGCCAGCGCCTTCTTGGCGGCCTTTGCTGAGGCGGTGCCGCCCTTGGCGCCTGTCAGAGCGGAAGAAGCAGTGGCATGGGGCAGCGACTAGGTGAAAACGGAGCAATCTACAACTGTTGAAGTATAAAAAGTGGAAAGATGTTGGCCCAGCGTAGAGCTGCGCCGCTCATCAAGAGGAGCGGGCAACAGGGACCAGGCGAGGCTTCCATGTGGCAAACGCGCATAACGGGCAGGGCGACGGACACGCCAGAGCCGGTAATATAGCTTGCCATTCAGATGGTGGGGGGACACCAAGTGCACCATCTGAGATGCCACACACAAAGCAGTGATCGTTTCTGCTAGTGCCTGCTCACTGAACTGAGCGGCCGGTTTTCCACTGCATATGTGGACAGGGACCTGGGCGCGATCCAGGCATACAAGGCCTGATCCTCAATACGATTGCGGAACTGAAACAGCTGCTCACCTGGTGCCGCTGCTGCCTCGGGTTCCGGAGAGGCCGCCAGCGCGGGCGCGCCGGCAAACACGTGCTGCGAGAACCAGTGCGCGGCGATGGCGCCGTCGCTGGTGGCGCGCCCCACCGGCGCATTGTCCAGCTGCACCAGCAGCCCGTCCCCCTCCTCCTGCCAAGGAAGAATACGAAACCAGGTTCGATTAAGAATGATTAGGCAGCATCTCAAGGAGATGATATTGCAGCTACCAGTTTGCCGCAGAAACGCCCCGTTGCCGCCGGTGGCGCATTGTCTAGCTGCACCAGCAGCCCGGCCCCTCCGCCTCCTGCATGATCATGGTGTTGCGTCAGCGAACATGCTGCTTAGAGTTGATGCCGACTGCAGTGACCCTGATTTGTGGCGCAAGTGCAGCGCTCCTGCTGCCTTGGCGCGGTTGGTCCAGCAGTTGGTCTGCCCCTAGAAGGGGATGCCCCAACGATTGAAAGGACGTTCGCCGGACTGCCGTGCGGAACATGAGTCACCTCGCTGGGGGCGTCCGGCTCCGCGAAGCGCGGCCGCCGCTCGCCGTCAGAGCCGCTGCCGTGATCCGACTCGGAGGCCTCCTCCTCCGGCGCCGGGTTGGGGTCGCCGGGCTTGCGCTTGACCTGCAGTCGGGCGCGGCGGCGCGCGGCCGCGTCCCGCTGCCCCTGCCGGTGCAGGTACTGGCTGTACGCGTCCTCCAGCATGTCCTCCGTCATTGCCGAATACCGCCTGCCGGAAATAACAGGTTATAGGGTTGGAGCCGTGAGCTTTTTCTAAACCCTGCCGGTGCATGTACTGGATGTACGCGTCCTCCAGCATGTCCTCCGTCCTTGCCGCATATCACCTGTGATGGCATATAATGATGCATTGAAACTGAAAGCTGAAGCCACACAGACGGGCCGCGGCTCTGCAGGCTGAGAGTGCTGAGCCTGCTGTCAATCTGCGCTGCTGATGCAGCATGGACATCCTGGATTCGAGCAGGGTGATACCAGCTGCACGTGCAGAACTGGGCTGCGGTCCTGAATGAGACAAAGGTGAGGTCAAACTGTCCATTCATAATTCTATGAGACATGTACAAGCTTCACAATCGCACAGCTCATTCTCGGTGTCGGACGCAGAGGAGCCCGGCGCCTCCGGCAGAACCAGCTCGCGCGCCGCGACGCAGAGGGGTTTGTGTCAATACTATCAATGCTGCGGGATTGCCGTGCACGTTGGATGAAAAGCAAATGCCGCACCGCTCGTCCTCGGTGTCGGATGCGGAGGAGCCCGGCGCCTCCGGCAGCACCAGTTCGCGCGCAGCGTCGGAGTCTGCCTCCATCTCGTCCAGCTCTGCCTCCGCGGGGGCGGCGGCATCTGCCAGCGCCGCCGCCGCGCCGCGGCCGCGCACCGCCGACAGCGAGAACAGCGCGTCGCCCGGCGCGCCCACGTCCTGATTCACGCCGTCGCCTGGCACGTGCGAGAAACGCTTTTGAGTAAACAATAATGTGCCTCTGCGACGTCTTTGGCTGCAAGCTCGGCATCAGTAAGCACGACTTGGCGTTGGACATGTCGCGCCACATGAATACCCCCAAGGCTACACGGCCGGAGCCAAGCCAGAGGGCCTTCGGTGGCGGAGCACTGCTATCCAGAGCAGAGTGCCTGCACCCCAACCGAAAGGAGGCCAAGCAAAGAACTCTGGATTGTCCAAGGGGTCAAGGTGTCAACCTACCAAGCGACCGCACAGCGTTCCGCAGGACAGCGGACAGCCCCACATGAGTTTCGAGGCAGGTTGACGTGCGCGATGATGGAGCAGCGGGAGCGCACTCTGGGCCATCTGCGCCGCCCTGATGCGGGCCTTGATGCGCGCCTCGCGCCGCTTCTTGCGCTCCTTCTTCAGCCGATGGTCCGCCGACTCCTTCACCGTCTGCACCATGCATTTTACTTGTGTCAATTGTTTTGTGTAACAAATTGTTTTGTGTAGCAAGTGAAAATCAACCTGAGCACGTGCTTCTGAGCACAGGTGCTCTCGTTGGTCCGCTGAGGGGGCGTTGACGCGTGCAACTGCTGCAGGCTGCTCATTGCGGCACCAGCAGGTGCAGTGATTGGGCCCATAATGGCTGCAAAGCCGACTTGCAAAGCTGCATCTCCTCCAGCACGGCGGCCGGGACAGTGCATTTTATTGCAGATTTATGTGCAAAAGAACCTCACGAATGAACCCCGCCAGCATCTCCTCCAGCAGGGCGGCCGGGTCAGCGGCTTTCATCACAGAGTCACCACATGTCAGAAACCCTATGTCAGAAACCCACCTGCATCTCCTCCAGCAGGGCGGCCTCGCGCGCCTCCGCCTCCTCGTCGCTGTCCAGCGGCGCCGCGGCCGCCTCCGGCTCTGGCGCCGCGGCCGCCTTCGCCGCCGGTGCCTTCAGCTCCCGCTTGATCTGCATGCGCCTGCACCGCGAAGAATCCCGACGTTGGAGCTCGAGCAGGCCGCGCTCTGAGGGGCGACGCAGTGGCTGAGCATCTCAAGCTACACAACTTTCCATGCAGTGGGTCATACATGCCACAGACAACTCATGACAGCCGAGACATGATGACAGAAGAGTCTAGGACACCATCAACATGAGAAGTCTTTTGTGTCAGACAATGACGCACCACTTGAGGAGCGCCTTGAACTCGGAGCGGCCCAGAACCTGGAGGTCCGCGCACGCAATGCGCACTTCTGCATTGGTGGCAGGACTGTCCCGCAATTTCGCCGCCAGTGCCGCATAGCCTAGCGCCCCCACCACGTCCTCGTCCCCTGCGTCGCCCGCCGGCGCCGCCTCCGCCTCCGGCCCTTCCAGCGCAAAGCTGCGGGGATTGAAGACGAAGGCCATGTCAGTTCAATACTTCTGGTCGCAATCTGACCATTGCTGCCGAGGCGGGTGTGCTCGGCAACATGCGGGGGGGGGGGGGGGGGGGGGAAGGTGTGGGTGGGG
>JAABUL010002288.1_pt1 | contig 32297 bp, 36 predicted proteins | sample 5559151 | NCBI WGS metagenome assembly JAABUL01 (sample SAMN10711876, study PRJNA513368) | rock metagenome | isolation source: Antarctica rocks | place: Antarctica: Victoria Land, Pudding Butte sud
GTGTTTCAACGCTTGCCACAATCACCAAGTCGTCTTCTGCACGCAAAGAAGGCCAGGCATTCCCGTCGAGTCCACTCGCATGTCCGACACTTGCATCCGTGGGCATTTTTCACAACAGCTTCATCTAGTTCTCGCTGGTCTTGCGCTTGCTGCTGTTGATTCTGCTCGTCATCTCGCTCGTCTTGCTCTCGAAATCGCTGTGTTTGCGCGTAATCTTGTTGTGTTTGCGCGTGATCTCGTTGTGTTTGCGGTTGATCTCGTTGTGTTTGTGCATGATCCCGTTGTGTTGTGCTTGATCTCGTTGTGTTTGTGCTTGATCTCGCCGGTTCTGCGCTTGTAGCTTCTGATACACTTGATCTAAGCCAAAAGGCAAAGAGAGCTGAGGAAAGGAAACCAGGTGCACCGAACCGCACAGATTTTTCTCTTTCGCCGCCGGACCGTGCGTTTCCTCGATCCGAGGTCGGAGGACTGGGTTCCACGAGTTCTGTCACAGTCCTTCACATGGCAATCTTCCTTCGCCGGAAGCGGAGTAGCACCGGGGCAGCGCCAGGCAGCAGCAGGCAGCAGCAGGCAGTTCGGCCAATCAATCTACAACGTGCGGATCGCTACGGCCGCTGCACGGGCTGTGAGCCGTGCCTGCTGCTCTGGTTCGTCGCTCAGCAAGCCGCAGAACAGGGTTCTAGGCTTCTCATCCCATTTGTCGATTGGACATGCAAACGGCACAGGTCCCATCGTCCGCGATCCGCGATCCAAGATCGAAGTCTCGACTCCCGGGCCCAGGCGGACCCACGTTGATCATTCATCAATCCCTTTCCACCTTTCCACGATACCGGTATGCCTTACCATGAGCCCAGAACTAAGATCCAGGACGACGGCAAGGACAGTCACCATAGCTCGTCATGCTCCGTCTGCGGCCTGCATACTTGCTTTGAAACACATGATACGGCTTCGGTGTACGGAGCTCCAAGAGCGTAATTCAACTGATGAAGCTGCATGTCCGTGACGCCATGGCATCCTACGATCGATACCGCCTTGTTGACATCGTACTGAATTTAATTGCGCTGGCTTCACTTGTCTCGGCAGATCAAGGATTCTACATCGTTGCTATCAGCAAAACGACAGATCCTAGTGGGGCATTCCCGGACGTTCAAGCGGTAACGACATTCGATCCTTACCATCGCAAAGACTTCTACCTTCGCCTTACTACGAACTCTCAAACATTGCCACGGTTCGGCATCAAGAACGGCTGATTTTTCACAGATGTTGTAGATCAATACTGGTGCAATCAAGGGGGAAAATGCATTTACACCCTTCTCGATCCCGTGGACGGCGATAGTGTTCGGCTCTCTTCCCTCGCTCAGTCCTCAGGTCCAGTAAGCATCGGTGACAACTCACTGCTGTACATCGGCGACCAGATGCATTGAGCGATATGCGAAGGGGAACGTTCTCTAAATTGGGTTGCAATTCTCGAGCTTGGCTTTTTTGGTGCTGCGTTCGCAAGCATCCAAACGGCGGCGCTTCCCATACCCAATGATATGCTCATCCTGAGGGTGTCGGTTCTGGTTGTAGTCGACAGACCTGGATGTGCTCGATCGGGAGGAGCGGCGTGTTGGTTCGCTCTCGACAGAGCCACGAGTTTGCCCATGCTGTGAGAGTGAAGTCGCAAATTTGTGGTCGGGTGTGGTAGGACCGGCCTCCAAAGTTGTGCGGGTCGGAGAATCGCTCTTGCTTCTAAGCTTGCCGTGCATGATGTTGTTCCGAGCCCATCTGTCAGGATCTGGGACTGCTTCGGGGGCAAGGAGAGTTTCGGAGGCCCACTTGCCCACAACATCACCACGAGAGTGGCCTGTCGCGCGGATAGACGAGGCGATACAGGCTCTTGCACGGAGGAACCTAGAATCACATGCAGCCACGGGCTTCCAGTCGGTCTCCGAGCAGGGCCAGCCAGCCAGCCACTGCCGCAGGCACTCGAGGACCGCACGCGTTCGCTGATGCTGGATGGATTGCGGAGGTGTCAAGGTCATTGTGGAGGCGAATGCGGTTCCGGCCAGCATTTGACGAATCCCGAGCTGGAAGCCCTCGCTGTCGAGATAATCGTCCGCAGTGCAGTGACAAGACGGGTTTCCTGCGTGCAGATACTGTGCCACGGCTATGAGGCAGACCGAGACGGCTTCGGCAGCCATTAATGTCTTCATGGCGGCTACACACCGTGAACCAACAGTTTTTAGCAGTAGCGTAGTGAATGTTGGTCCAATTGGTTGTGATATCCCCTCCACGTTCGTATGCTCGGTATATGGCGGTTGTGTTTGAAAGTTGTAATGAAAGTTAACACTTGACGTAGTCGGGTCTTCGTATATTCCAACGAAAGTACAGCCATCTTGAGCTGGCACGAGAGATACAGAGCCTGGACCATCGGGCATGATCTTGTCGGTCTCAGATGCTGGCATGCTTTGTGATCCCAGGAGGGAAGGAGAGGTTGTTCCCAAGGCAGATGTTCGAAGATGTGATGCTGCCATAGTTTCATTCGAGTCTGTGGTGATGATCTTCAGCCGCAGCCTCTGGGGGTCCACTGTTCCGGATGCAGCGAACTCACTGCTATCAACTATGCGTGGCGGAGACAAATGAGGGACGCCTACAGAGGCTGAGACGCATGAAGAACGCATTAGTCGAAGGGGAGAGGTGGGTATCGAGGTCGAGTACGGAGTCGAGGGATTAAGCTGATCAAATTGCATGATTGTCGCCATAGTGTGGTGAGCGGTCTGAGTAGCGCGGATGTCTGGCATCTCGGTACACAGAGCAAGAGATTCGAACTGTGTAGCCGTTTGGGCGCGCCAGAGCCCCATATATAGGCTCGTCGGAGCGCCGTGTCAACTGCGGTACACCATTCCTGTCCAACTACGTACGCTTGTGGGCGCGGCAGCGGTCTCTTGCGGCCTATTGATGAATCGACAACGTGCTAGCAGCGTCAGACCCTTGATGTCCAACACGGAGACGTAGGGCATACCGCATGAAAGGGCGAATGAGAGCGAATGAACACGCATCTTCATTGCACCGCCGCGCCGCACCTGCAGCATGCACTGTAGCAGCTCCTCTCCTAGCTGCTGATCGTTCGTTTCTAACGAAAGGGCGGATGGCGGTGCAGCAGCACGGTACTTCTCGTCCAGTCGTTGTACGGAAACACGTCCCTGCCCCCGACACTGCCTGCATCTGGCACGCCGCACCTGCAAAGCACTCAGATCCCCTGGGGAGCTCGAGTAGACGTCGCTCATCCAGTCGCTGTCGCATGGCCTGTTGCGACAGGCGGCATACGAGCCGTAGCATCATCAGGGGTTCCCCTCATCGGCAAAGATGCGGCGAACAACTGCCCGAGAGCAGCCGTACCAGGCAGTGTTAGCGATCCTATTGCAACAAAGACGCGGTGCATGACTGCAGGGTCCAACTACGCGTTCTCGTGCAGAAGCTTCGCGTCCAGTCGCCGGCGTGTGTAGCTGTTGTTACCCGATGAAGTCTGAGCTGTGGCTGCGCATGGATGTCGGAATTGGTCTTCCATCATAGCACAAGACCACGCCCATGGAATGGATTCGTCATAGTAGGCACTGAATGCGGCAGGGACGAGCTGGAAGCCTGAGGGGAGTCCGTGCCGTGGCGGACGATGCTGCGACGCATGCAGCATGACCCTGCATACATGCCCCGTGTATCCTTTGTGTTGGACAACCCTCCGGCACAGGCAGCGATGTCGAGCAGGCGCAGGATCTCACAGTTCGCGTTTGAAGGCTCTACGTAGACGTCTCTTGTCCAGTCGCGGTCACACGAAAATGCTGGTCACACGGCACAGCGTGAGCTATGGCAGTGGTCCGGAGCTTGTCGATGACGCTCTTGCCCTTCCAACGTGGGCAGGGCCCCCATCACAGCGCTACGGATGGGCCAGAGCTATATCTGCGTGGCAAGTCCATCCTGCTGGTACAGCCCACCCAATAGATCTCGTGTGTGCCGCAGAAGGCGGATCCGTGGTGCGACAGCATCGAACGGCAAATATGATGGGGGTCAAAGGCTCCATAGCCAATGGTCCTCAGAGTTTACCGCAGTGGCAGAGGTCAGCTGAGAGCCTTGCGAGCGCTTCAAAGGAGCTGCAGTCTGCCATATCCTCGTACCTTCCATGTATAAGTAGGCTGCGCTGCTCCTCGATGTTTCCACACAGCATAGTCTTCCAACAGTGTACCCTTTGCACCTCTCACATTCCAACATCAAGCTTGCACCTCGCCCCAACCATGGCATCCGACTCGGCACGCACCCTTTATCCTCGAGGCCAGCTTCGGGAGCTTCGCCAATTACACGAGCGCGCCATCTCCAACGGTCCAGCATTCGGCTTGTTTCGGGACTGCACGGAGACCAAGGATAGCATGTCGTGGACAGTCGACGGCATCGTAGGTTGGCGAATCGCTGCAAGTACGCTCAAGTGGGAATACAAGATTCGGTGGTGCGACTGCTTCATGGACATCAACGATCTCGCGACCTATCTGAGCTCCACTGTCGATGATATGCCTCTTGCGCTGAGCGTTCAAACGGTCACGTGCGGTGAGCAGGCAGCTCAGATCTGCTGGAAGGATACTTGGCTGCCAGGCGAAGGTCTGGCTTGCGACTTAGCGATTGCAGCCTTTTGGAACATGTTTGACGAGGACGTACGGTTCGTTTGCATCTCGCACCCACGTGTTATATCGAGGCTGACAGCGTGCAGTGAGGGGCTTGAGGTGCCCATGGCGGAGACAGTCGTGCTGTTGAAGGGGAAAAAGCGAACGTGGCTGTCGGAAAGGCAGCAGTTGTGCGATTGGAGAGGGGAGATTATACAGGCGATTGCAAGGATGAGCTTGGAGTTGCTGTGGTAACATTTGAACATACAATGGGAACCAGTGGTTGATGTGAAGTTTGGGAGTAGATTTGGCGAGGTGAGGTGCCTCCTCGGCATCGCGCGGGGCTCGGTCCGCCCTTGGTATTGTCAGGTATCTAAAACGGTCCTTTCGGAGTTCGCATAGCACAAGACCTGTTGAATACCTTGCCTCAGCTACGTTTTGTACAACCAAGTAAGCTTAGACAAACCACCACGGAGTAGAGACCAAGAGCTACCGCAATCAGTTCCTATACGTTCGTTAGTCTAGCACGTCGTCGTCGTCCTGACTGGTACTTCCCTCCAAGCTCGTGCCTTGTGGGCGAGATATCCACCACTTGAAATGCCAGAAGCACATCCATAGTACCACTGAGTATCCACTGCTGATCCAGTACACACTACGTGTTGGATCCTTGAACACATCAAATTTTCCATACTGCCACCGAGTCCAGAGCAAACGAAAGACCGAAAGAGCTAGCTGCCAGCCAATTACCAGTGACGCAACTGTGTATGCGAAAGTCTCCTCGTGCGCTGACACTCTTCTTAACAGTATGCCCGAGAACGTGATGCAGCAGACCAGCTCGATTTGTCGAAGAAATCGGAGGAAGTTGAAAGCAACCGTCTCATATGCTCGTCGGTCGGTATCTGTATATAGTTGATACTGCATTGAGCTCGAAGTGCGTATGGGTGATCGTTTGTGTGCGAGTAAGGGGTGCTGGTAGTATAACGATCGGTACTTGGTGCGCCCTTCCAATTGAGCATGTGAAGCATATGACCGCAACGATAGCAATAAACATGTTGATTAGGAAAGCTAGATTTCACCTGTGCCAACCTTGTCTTTAAGTACTCTATGGGGCTCTGACAAGTCGTAGAGATACTGCCAAGCTGTTACCCGCACGGCCTTCGCTCCCGCGACCAGACTGCTCAAGTCTCCGTTCTGTGATCTGGAAATCCGAGTACTAAGACCTTTGTATGTACTCGGTTGACTGCGTCCGGCGTTTGGTCCCGGCGCTTCACTAAGCCCGTGCGGCTAAACGCTTGGTAGTTTTTAGCCAAGCTGTTGCCCGCACGGCCTTCGATCCCGCGACTGGACTACCCAAGTCCTCGATCTGGTATCTGGGAATAGTAGTGTGACTGCGTTCGATCGTCAAGCCCGGCGCTTCGCTGGGCCCGCACGGCCAGCATCCTCGGCATTATCGGGCTGAACCTAGGAGATGGGGTCAGAAGCCCGGGCGGGCGCTGGGAGTCATGCTTGCATCTTGGCATCATAGGGCTGGCTTCCCCTTGGAGGTAGGAGGGTAGAAAGCCCGGGCGGGCGCTTGGAGGGTGCGGTACTTTCACGTGAACATTAGGTGAACGGTCCACTTATCTCGTGACGTCCGGTCGTTGAGCCCGGCGCTTTATTAAGCCCGCGCGGGCAGCATCTTGGCATCATGGCAGCCCTCGTTCCTATTCTACGAAAAGGGGGTTAGAAGCACGCGCGGGCAATCCGCTCTGATTTGTACCAGCCCGCCCGGGCTCATCTCATTACTTACACCTCCGTACACTCCAACCGCCGCACCCTCTCATCGCCCGCTCGGGCTTCCAACCTTCCTACGAAGCGGTGCTCACTCGATCAGGTGAAGTGCCGTACTCCAATCGTCCGCCCTACCACATGTCGTCCATTTCCCGCAAGTCGCCGGTCCGACAAAGTAGGTGGAACGAGGTCACGTGCACTTCGAGAAAAGCAAAAGATTGTGGTATGCACTCTATCCTAGATGGAAGATGAAAGGAGAGATTTGAGATAGGACGGTACGTCGAAACGACCCTCTAGACTCTGCCCAGTCTTTCCACAGAGACAGCTTCCATTCTGTTCTTCCATTCGACCTTCCAGACACCATAGTCACCAACCCAAATCACCTGATGTTCGGATAACGAGAGCGAGCTGTAGTGTGTGTCAGCGCGATGGAGGTGGGTTAAGATGTATTGGGAGGGAAGTGTACTCAAAGGTAGTGATCCATCGGTCTCTCAACCATGCATGCCAAAATGCATCTGTGTGGCAATCCTCAAGCTCGAAGCCTATCCACCTATGCCTCCACTCGATGATCATGCTGTGGCGATCATCCGTGCTTGGCCTGATCTTCTTAACAATCGAACTGTACTGAGCATAAAGCCTGCCGCAGTCTTCCTTCTTGACTTTAGCTCTCTGGAAGTACACCCGGTACTCGTCACCACCTCTCTCGCTTTGACGCCATGCATCGACTCCGGCTACCTCCCGAATCCACAGTCCCTCGTCATCGTTATTCCACGGGATGGGCGTATAGACATCGATGTCGGACAGCGTTCTAAGCTGGCTGGAAAGCCACGGACCGATGGCGAACCAGGAAGGGAACTCGCGGAGAGGCCCACTGCTGTTTTCTTTGTGGAAGTGCAACAGAGTAGATGGTGTAGCTTCATTTCTTTCGGAAGTGCTGGCACTCTCGGTTTGTTCCTGGCGGGCGGTCGCTATGGAGCCATCGTTGCTTGCACGTTCCGTCATATTCATTCAAGGTTTGGTGCGGCGTGGGGCTTGGTCCAATGGCACGATGGCTTCCTTCAAAACGAGCGTATACAACAAGAAACATGACGGTGAAGAGTCTTATATACTCAGTCTTCGCCAAGAAGATCAGGATCTGTTCGCGGCGCTGTGTTGGTGGGCACAGCGCCAATGGAGCTGTGTCGGAGTGCTGCGTGGAACGATTGGACCTGCTGAACCCACAAAGCATGGCTGAACAAGACCTCATGTTGCCCGGCAAAGCACGGGGCTCAGACACAGTATCGTCGAATGCTAGGAGCCTATAACTTCCTCAAGTGCTCCTACTTCGAAGCATATCAGGCTGCAGGTGATCAGTTGGCTGTTGGCAGGATACGCCGCCGAACCTGGACCGTCGATCATAGCCACTCGATGTCATGCCGACTACTCTACGCCGCAGAGAATTGCCATAAATACATGCTGCACTGCCTGGGACCTCGTGCTCCTCTGCATATGTCGACGAGGCGCTCAGGCACAGAAATCGACGTGCGTAGCCCAAGGCATCGTGGCAAGGATTGGCTCACCAGGCTCAAGATGTTCTACTGTGCCGTCGCCACACGAGCAAGCCGAACGAATGCCACTTGAATCAACCAGGGGGTGTCGATAAGAGTCCAAGCTCAGGATTTGCGTGCGTGTGAGTTGCGCCGTGCTTGCAGCTCGGCGCCCTGGTCTGTGGGTCTTCCTCCTATATAAGTATCAGGATCTCGCCCGACTGGTACAGCTCCTGACAACCACCGATATCCATTGACAGCGCCCTCATCATCAACACGACAGACCCATTCTGACCCCTCTCGTGAGGTACCGCTACTTCATTTCTACCATCCAAGATGCCCGGGCCGATGTCGTGGTTTCAGCTGGACCTCCCAAGACTGCAAAGACACATCCGCAATCGGATATCAGTTGACCATACGGCTTCTCCCGATAGCTTTGAGACTCGCTCGGCTGGACCAATACACATCCGGAAGTCAGTGTCCCTTCCAGCTGGAAGTTCCAGGACGGAAGACGCCATTCCAGAGTTCATATTTGTGTTTCCGGGACAGGACACTCCCCTTACCTTCACGTACCAACCTGATCTGTTGTCAGCTATCGACGACTTTCTCGAGGATTTTGATCTAGACATGGATTATGCTATGCCGATCCATATGGCAGTCAATGCAGGAATGGGAGCTAGTAATTGGGCATTTGGGTTCGAAGAGTCTTCGCGTACTTGTACAACTCCAGGCACCGGGCGCAACGTGGCATTCGACCAGATCACGACAGATGGCCGCGACCTCGATGCTCGCAATGCTCGAGCTGTGGACTCGATCCCAGTCACACTTGCTCACCCACTTCTCGACACCAAGGACCACCTACTTCGATATGTATTCCCGGGGGTGGACGTCGAGTCATTCACGACTACCGAATTCATTCGTTGCGCATTCCGAGCAAGCTTCCCAGGCATCTCTCGATCCGTGTCTACACCGATCGCTCCACGGATGATTTCCGGCACGTTAGTCACGGCAGCAGTAATGTTCCATACTGACGCACACAATTGTCCCTGTGACCCCGAATATCTGTTCGAGCAAGAGCAGTTCCAGATAAAGGTGAAGAGGCGGCTCAGGCTAGCAATACCTCATTCCCAGCAGCCTGAATCAAGACTGCTGGAAGTACGTGTGCGATACCTTTTTACACTGCTCGAATCTGCACTGACGGCACTTGATACTCCGCTAGAGTCTGTCATTTCTGACGTACTTCGCAACGGTTCTGTATTGGCGGCTGTGAGTTGTATCACGGCATCTTTGGATGCCTCACTGAGATTGCAGCAGCTGTTGCCAACGAAGTTAGATTTTCGGCTACCCGAAGGCTGGACATTTGCCTTGCAGAGGGTGGTGATATGGACTCCGACTGCCCCAATTCCCGGCTTCATGGATTAAAGCATCTAAGGAGGAAGGACTTCTTACATTTGGTCAAGCAGCAACTTCTGGTTGATACTGGTGTCGACGCCAGCTGTGTTCCGTTGAACATTCATGGGGCCCGTGGAGGACTGCTCAAGGTTACTCTAGCGGCTCATGGCTACACTTTCGTCGCCAAGGGAAGCGAGACGCACAACTTTGAGCATCTCCGTAACGAGCGACAAACGTACCGACGACTGCGGGCCTTGCAAGGAACATACGTTCCGGTGTGTCTCGGATTGCTGGAGTTAAGGCGTGTCTATCACTACAGCGGAGCTCGACTATCGCATCTACTTCTGATGAGCTGGGGCGGGCGGCCTTTGTCGGCTCCATTGAACAAAACTTTCCAGGTCTGCTTCCCGAAGCTTGCAGAAACGGCTCTAACGGCTATTCATCGGCAGAAGATCCGGCACAACGATGCAGAACCTAGGAACATGATCTTTGAAATCGCGTCCATGAGACTGATGGTCATCGACTTTGAGCGCTCCGCACCATTATCGAGTCCCACACTCGCGCAAATGAGCAGCAATGGTATTACGGAGCAGACTGCGAAGAAGAGAATACGGTACCGGTCTGCTGAAGATGAGCTTGTGGCCATGCGCGATTGCGTGCATCATTTTCTTCAGTAGCATCTTCAATCTGTTTGAGTGGCAGCGAGTGGTACCTGCGTCACACGAACGAGGTGGAGCGCCACGTATACAACCCCTGCGCAGGCTGACTTCTCGGCGAAACCCGACCGCCCTTGCGGTCTTATTTCCTCCATGATCCTGAGTAATTGGCTGCGATCGCTTCTTGATACTGCGTCAGTATGTGCAATGCACACAGCCTTCGCGATATTTCTTGCTCAGTGGTCCCCGTTACTCGTCTCCTCGAGTCCTCGTCTTCCTCCTCGTCTCCTTCATTGCTAGTCAAAGAGGCCTGGGCCTCTGGCAATTGGGACAAGTGACGCCTAATGAGTGCAGCCGCTTGCTCGTTGGTATATCCTCTGCTCGCGACTGCCATGCGCGCGGCCGTAACGATCACGCTCTGCATGTTCTTGGTTGTACAAGCCATCCCTGTGGCTCCAAAAGAGGCTTGTTGGTAGGTGAAATGCTCTCTCAGGAGACTGGAGGCTTCTTCTGATGTCAAGCCGAGTTGTCGAAGGGCCGCGATGGTCGCCTGCTGCACCTGAGTAGCAGAGATCGTACCGCCCGAGGATTCCGTCGCGCTAGAAGAAACTGTCGCGGCGTGTGAAGATGAGGCAGCGGTGCGGGAAGCTGCGGTTGAGGCCATAGCAGTGCTAGAAGACGCCAAACGATCGATGTACTGCTGCGCTACTGGGATCCTGTTCCGGACTATATCCTCGACTTCAAGATCACAATACTGAGGCCCGGACATCCAGCCGACCAGAATAGTACCTCTACCAGGATTGGTGTTTGTACTTGTTGGAACGTTTTAGTAGTGCGCAGCGAGTGTAAGGCCTGCATTGGAGAGCTTCTCCTCGACCACTCTCTTCTGATCCGGAAGTCCAACTCGTCTAAGGAAAAAAGCGTAGACACCGGAGCCAGTAGTAGCAGAGGGAAAGTATTGCTTGTGAGTCTCGAAGAGCTGCATGACTCTGTCCATCATGGTCGACACGTGTTGGTCTCCAGCTGTAACATCCGTCTCAGTCGCGTTGCTCGGCCTAGGAGCGATGTGGGCGAGAATGATAGCGATTGGAGATTGAATCACGACTCCAGTGCAGGCATTGAGATCTCTGGTTCCGATGCACCTTTTGTGGCCAAGCCTCAATATGTTAAAGCTGTTCATCTGAACGACCATCGCCTCGCCTTGACCCTCAAAAAAATTAAGTCTGCTAGTCATCCTTTCTTAGCTTGTGCGATCAAAATCAATTCATAGGGCCGTTTATCTCTTTGTAGTGTATAGCAGTAGACATCAGTCTCTATCAAGTGGATATATATATATAGACAGATGCGTGAGTGAGGCTTGGAGTTGTTTGCAACCCTCTTTGGGCATCTTCTTCATTCTGGTCAATGCCAGCCATCAAATCTTGAAGGTGCACTTAACACCTTTCCATACTGCGCCGCAGGTGCACCAAAGCCCTCTGGTCTCAATATCGCCTTGATCATGGATCGATCACCCCGTCAGGAATCCAAAGAGGCCTTGGCAGTCTCGCACCACCTGAGTGTGTTGAGCTTGGTGGAGACATTCCCTTCCCCTTTTCGCCCACCCCACGAGGTTCGGTATTTTTTCCTGTAAATGCGTCGACGGGTCGATATGCGGATTTGGGGATCACAGAATTTGAAGTTGAAGTGGGCTGATTGCACATTTCTGTAGACCATCGCACGATTTCTATTGTACATCCCTACATCTTTGCTGCCATCTGCGACACCGCGAGCTTCTGTTGAAGCATGGCGATAATCGCCTCGTTGCCATTGGCCTTGGCTACGTTAAGTGGAGTGCATTTCTCCTCTTCGTCATAGCAGCGGCGGTTACAAGACGGATCAGCACCATGTTCCAGAAGCGCAGAAGTAGCTTCTGAATTTCCAAGATAGCATGCCTTGTGTAGAGCGGTTCCGCGACTAAATCCCCATCTCAACTGCTGCGCTGAGGGCTGTTCAAATTCGACCTCATCGACTGGCACACCTCGAGCGATTAATAGCTCGATGATCTCTGCAGTGTCTTGACCTGCTTGTCTCTCCACCGCGCAGTGTAGGAGATTCCCCTTTTTAGCATCTCCTCCAGCATCGAAAAGCATTTGGATTGATCTCTTTGCTCCGTCTCGTACGGCGACCGACAAAGGAGTCTCAGCGATGGTCGATAGCGCATTTGGATCAGCTCCGCGAGCAAGGAGCCATGTCAAAAGCTCTTCATTGTTGACAGCATAACTACAATCTCAGTTAAAATGAAAAAACTTTAGAAGAGACAGGTGCTCTTACCCGAGCAAGGAAGGCATGACACCACCTCTGAGTGTCTGATTTATCGGCCATCCGTGAGTCAAGAGAGGGTTAATCATTGTCACCTCTCCAGTCTCTACGGCCGCCTCAACTACCGATCCCTCTATTGTGGCGCCGCTCTCCAATAGGGCAATGATGGCTTCTTCTTGTCTGTTGCAGACACAATGAAGCAGCGCGGGTGTCAGGTCTATTCCTGGGCTTTGCTGTGCGAGCTTTTCAAGCTCATGGCGCACAGAAGGTATGTCGCCATTGGTAATGCTGGCCAAAAGCATTGGGTATTGCGAAAAATCTGAGAGAATGTGGTCAAATGGGTCCATATCGTTGCTGTCTGTACCTAGTAAGGGTCGTGAGGATGGATTGAATCAAATTTAGAGTAGAATGAAGGGGGAAGTAAAGGACGGGGGGGGAGACAATGCTCATATGAGGTTGGACCGAACCCCGCGTCTTTGCTACGCTACGCTCCGCTACGCTCCGCTCCGCTTCGCGATTTGGCTCCATGTCGAAGGCTCCTGCATCCACTTAGGCTCAGAGACGGGGTACAAATACAGCGCATATCGCCTGCAAAAACCCACTGTTATATACGGTCACGAAAGCTTTCATTGTCCTTCCCTTCAGAGAAATGGCTGCCGCAGAATCTAGGTTTCACCAGCTGAGAAGGGCTAGAAAACTCCTCGAGGTCAATATGAACGACGCTTTAATTCTCTTACCTGGAAGCGGAGGAGCTGCAATAGGTACTCAGAACCTCAATGGCTGTACCGCAATCGTTGTGTTGGGTCGTGCCATCATTTTGGGCCACGTTGCACCCCTTCCACCTGTTCCTGAAGGATCCTCCGGGAAGCGCGTTGTTCGGCCGGACGAAGGCGACAATCATTTCCACAACCTGATGGATAAGATTCGCGACCTCTATACCAGACACCAATCTCATTTCCCCGACCAGACAACAGCATGGGGCATTTTTGGATTGCTGGACGGACGTACAATGCGAGAGAAAGAGGCTATCGCCATCCAACGATTTGGTGCGATGGGCTTGCCGCATAAACACATTTACTATGAGGTCCAGCAGGCCAGTCTTCGTGCCAATCCAGCTGCTGGTCAAGCCTTCGGCCTTCTCAGCGAGGGTTCTTCATGGCTATATATTGAAGACAAGCCGATCAAAAAGACAGACTTCTCCACTCCGCCGACCGCAACACCATCGAGCGCAGCATCGAGCTCTGTGGAGCAGAGCGTTCGGCCCACGTCAACGGCGATCCCTTCTTCAAGCTCAAACGTGCAGAAGCAGCCACGTTTCTGGGCATGGTCAGGACGAGCAAAGCAGTGGACATTCGTGGTCCAGGGCGAAGGCCAGCGACCTGAAGAGGAATGGCCAGAAGCCCGCGGTAGGTCTATGGTCTATTGCACAGATGATCAGAAATGGAGATCGTTCAACTTCGACACAGGCAACTGGGTCTAGATTGTATGAGCGGAAGTCTTGCGGGCAAGAGGACGTGTAGATTGCTTGCAAAATTCGAAACATCCATAGAGGACAAAACACGTTTGCGCCTTTGGGCTGTATGTGTAGGTGCATACTGTATACTGTATAGTAAATGATTTCAATCAAGGAAGAAAGCAGGGCTCGGGCTGCAACGGCGGGGGCATGCCAAGGGGACGGTATCTGACGTCACCATCCCCCCCACCTTCACTCCGTAATCCAAAAAATTTGCTCACCAAACATTCTCAAGTTCTATTCTACTTAGTATTCCTAACCACCCGCGAAAGTGCGACCAGCACGCCACTGTTACTCCCAGGAGGCAAGTGATGCATGCTCCGGAGTTCTAGATGTGCTTCACTTTGCTCACCTTGGCCTAGTCGCGCGATCGCTTGAGATCCTGATCTACCCCATCCCACGTATCCAAGCGGGAAGCAAGAGAATTGTCGGAAAGCTAGGATAAGTTATCGCCGAATGCGACAGTAATGGCCGATGGCTCGCAGATCATAGAGGTCAATCAGGCAGAAGAAAATACTCAGGCGCTGGAGGACAGAGTCTCTGAGCTTGTAAATCGCCCTGAGTCTGACTACCCACGGTAGTTACTAAATGTTCGGTAGACTGGTACTACCGTGAGACTTGATGCCGAGGAAACACAAGGGGCGGATTTCTTGATGGTGGGGTCATCAATACCGGCGATAATGGTACGCAGGAACAGCAACGGTGGCGCCGTCTGGTTGTCTGGACCGGGAACACCGCAAGAGATGCCTCGCATAGAGACTGGCCCGAATCAGCAGACTGGAAGTGTGATTGTCATAATCAAGGATGGACAGACTTGCATGTTCCTCGGACATCCTTCTATTCGCTACTTTCGGCCACGCTCCGAGCATACTTGATCCACTCCATTGTGAGTTCATGAGATAACTCGATCTTCATCGTGCCTACGCGGCCAGAGCATTGGAGGCTGACCGCTGCAGAGGGCGCGTCTCCATTCCACGGACACACCAGACGCGTCATTTGCTTCCCATCCATCGATCTCTTCATTTGCAAGAAGTCTACAAGATTCTCAAATCGAAACTCTAGCTCTGTATGGCGACGTCTGGCTGTGGTGGACCGGTCTGGGTTTGAATCAGTATTGTATTCGGAAGAAGGGTTGTGCTCTCTCTATTATGAGCATAGCGTAGAAGTTTTTACCGTTCGTATCGGAAGACATTGCAGATAGTGAGCTGTATAGGGACTCATTCTCCGGTGGTATTCCCATGAGGTTCGCTTTGGGAAATGCCTTGCATAGCTGCTCCCTTGCTTTACTTAAAAGCGGAGGATGAGAGCAACCCTTCCACCATTTCTCAAGGTCCTGAAGTAGGTGGGCCGATTGTACTTTCGTTGTTTTGTCGATAGATGTAGCCAGGGTGCACAGCAAGAGAACATCAGAACCCAAACTTCGGTCAATGGCTCTTGCAAATGCCCGTACGCGATTACGTATGCTGCGTCTACCAGAGCTTCGCTGTCGCAAAGACATGATATCCTCTTGTAGAATCTGAGCCCATGGTTGAAACTTCTGCTCCAGCAGCGTGGTCGTCGTAAATTGTCCAGACTCGAACTTTGCTCTATTTTGCTCGATCTTCTCGTAGAACCAAAGGTTCTTATCGTTTTCGCAGCTATCGAACAGAGATGTCAATGGAATTGCCATTCTCTGGAAATGACAAGTATAGCTGCCAGAGGGTGAAAGAATCAATGGATGACGAGGAAGCGAAAGAAAACGAAGCGAAGCGAAGCAGAGCGACATGGAGCTCAGACCAAGTTGGCTGAATGATTCGCTTCGCTTCACTTCGCTTTGCTTCACTTCGCTTCGTCTTCCCTCGATATGGCAAGGGTTGTGCCAGACAGCGGCTTTCGTCTCCGTGCAGTACTCTTTCCGGCGGGCTGTGATGGTTACTTCTATCGCATCAACAAACGAATGTGGAGAGCAAGACATCATCAAGATACGAAAGGATACCCCCTTTTGTCGATTCAACCGTGCCGCAATGATATCGATTTGGCCGCCAATGCAATCCAGACATGCCAGGCGAGCCTTTTATAAGCACAGCGGACCACATGTTGCAGGAGTAGTTGCCTTCTTCTCAACCTTCCACTTACCCCCAAGCCGCCAAAATGAAACAGGACAGCTCAGTCGAATTGCATACCCGGGACCATCTCAGCCTGCCGCCTTGGACCTTTTACTTCCAATTGACTGTCTGGATCGCCGTTACTGTCGACTTCACTTTCCGGTATTGGCTTCGCTGGAAGGCTCATACCTACGTGCAGAATGGCGTGGACTACGAGATGCTCAAACTCAGCTTCGATGATGGATTTGTGCTTCTGTCTTTTGTTCGTAGCGAACACACCCTTTCCTACTGGAATACGGAAGCTAACGCGAGAAGTTGCCATTCACCGCCTATACGTGGTTGCTGTTCCCCGTTGTAATCAATCAGCATTCTACGAGAGTGAGCTACACCTGACTGTCTTTGGTGGCTGTCAGCTAACTAGTACCAGATGTTCTTTGCAAGTCGCATACCTTTGCAATACGCTCTTGCATTTACGCAGCTTGCTCAGGGTTGCCTGTACATGCGATTTCACATCTCAGGGCCGAGAGTACGAACTCACATAATCCTGACGTCTTCACTGGCACTGCTCTCGGCTGTATTAGTGACGTGTTCGCCGACTACGGAGGCAAGTTCATTCCATGGTACAGTCATTCAGGCTCTAAAATCTTTTCGATTAGATGCAGACGTACCGTGCTATAATCATCACGATAGCATCTGTCCTCAACGAATTATACAATACGGCGGTTCTTGCTCACTGCATTTGGACTGCTCGCAGTACCCTTCCTGGAATAGGCCATACGGTCGCATGGGGCCTTCGGGTAATGTATTCGCTACCCAGACTCTTTCACCGCAAATACACAGTTGACGTCCACGGTAGATCTGCGATAATCACTGCGGTGCTCGGAGGATACTACCTGCGTACATTTTGGTCGCCATGGTCTATCCAGGTGGTCCTTTGTCAACAGCTCAACCTGCTCTTTAGTATGATCATCACACGAGGCTTAGGTGCTTTGTCGGCCCAGAGACAATATGCTAAGGTAAGACGTTCAGCGACAGACGAGCAACCGCAGTCGCATATTCGTGGCTCACTGGACTTCCAATGGGCGCAACAGCAAAGGATCGAAATGCCGCATGACCCAGAGTATGCGTCAACAAATTCGCGACGCTGTGATAGCGAAAGTGCGACCAGCACAAAGACGCTGTTTAGGAGCGCAGAACCAATGGATGCCGAGCAACCAATGACCGACCAGATGGTGCACAATTTACTCGAACAGATGTCGGCGGATGCCCTTTGTCGAGCTGAATCCGGGTCAGCACCATGGTCGCAGACGGAACGCGATGTAACCTCAGAGAGCAACTTCGCATGTACGGATGAGCCAGAAACCTCGCTGGCTAGAGGATGGAGTGTTCATGCTCGGAGCAAACACTCCGTCACGAAGGACGACATGATCGACTCGCTTACCGACGTTCGCGTCATCGGAGTAGAGCGACGGGTGGACTTCAACGGTGTCAAGTGGCGATATCTGACAAAGCCGGACGACATAACATGCGGCAAGCATCTCACAGAGGGCATGGAGGACAAATATGGACACGTACGTCACGTTTTCAACCTTCACAACGATTACCAGTACGTCAGCTTTGAGCCGAAGTGGGTTCGACGCCAAGAGTTGCCGCGGTGTATGAGAACGGAACTGTGGGCAGTGATCGGCCGCAAATTCTGGCATCACACAGACTTGACCGACTCCGCAAGATGGGATGGGAGGGACGAACGTTATCGAAACTTGTCGACTGGGTTCGCGGTACACTTATGTGCTAGGCGGAAGTGCGAGGCGTGCTCTAGCTTTGCTGAGCAGGACTAGAGTAAGACCTTTGCGGCCGTACTATACAACCTCGTAAAGGCATTCGTCTAATCCGCACCTACGTACGAGTTTGGGAGAATGCGGCAAAGGGGAACTTCAGCACGGAGACAGTGGGGATCTCAGCGGCATAACGAGGCAAGTAAAATTTGAGGTTTGTGAATTGGCGCATGGGAATTTTTTAGTACAAATCGTCACCGGATGTGGCAGAGCGCACGACCCACTAGAATGCGTAACACTCTACCTGTCCGCACGCCAAGCCGGGAGTGCGCCCGCAAAATTAGTATGGTAGGCTCCTGCTGTAGTGTGCATACGTCGATTGCAGTCGTTATAGCTCGTCGTCGTTACCGAATTAGGTCGTGTGTTGTCTGTATCGTCTACCTGGAGGTGTTGGAAGGTGTTGTTACCGCTATATGGCTCCTGTCGGTCGCCGGCTGCCACTGCAGACGTCTAACCGCATATGGGCGCTCCTACAAGACGATAGTCAGAGCAGTAGCACTATTGCTAGCAAGACTGGAGTGAATGCTCGAACCGTCCGGAGGCTGCGCTTGTCATATGAGCTATTCGGCACCCCTTACTCACCACGTATGGCCAAGTCAGCGCCAAACCCTCTCCTTCTACCTGAACACGAGCAGTTCATCTACGACTATATGATGGGCAACGCCACTGCTTACCTCGATGAGGCAGCTCTTGAGCTGTACGACGCGTACGATGTTAAGGTTAGCCGGATGACCATCTACCGAGTGTTAGACAAGCGTGGTTGGACTCGGAAAGGCGTTCGAGCCTTTGCTGCTCAGAGGAGTGACGTGTTACGTGCAAGATGGCGTGCAAAGAGCTTGGATTGGCCGGTAGATAAGATCTGCTGCGTAGACGAGAGTGCTTCTAATGAGAAGACTGGTTTTCGGAAGCGTGGATGGGCTCCAGTTGGTGTCGAGTGTATACAACTGCGCACGTTGCGGCGGTCGGAGCGGTACTCAATATTGCCTGCTCTTACAATCAACGGTTACCTAGGTGAGCCCTTTGTCCACCACGGCTCTATCACGAAGCCAATCTTCGTGTGGTGGCTTCTGAACAAGGTCCTACCTCTGCTGTCGCCAGGCTTCATTATCGTAATGGACAACTGCGCTATCCACCACAACCTCGACATCGACGACACGCTAGCCGCCGCGGATGTGAGGATCGAGTATCTGCCGCCATATTCGCCGGACTACAACCCTATTGAAGCCTCCTTTAATACGCTGAAGAAGTGGATCCAGCGTCACTGGAACGAGGTGGGTCTCTTTGCGGACTTCGCGGACTTCCTAGAATATGCGGCGAGGCAGGCGGTTGGTCGTGACATGCGCGCTTACTTCAAGCACTGTCATTATGGCGATTAAGGCGGTGGAGGTGTTGGTGACAAGGCAGTGGTTGTAGTTGCGACCGGAGGTGAGGTTGAATATAGGCTTTACTAGCGTGGTTTCTAGCCAAGAGATCAGTTGAGGCAGCAGTGTAGAGGCTCTGGGCAGGTACTCGTTTTGACACTAGTTTTTTCGGTATACACCACACAGAATGAGCGGATTATAGTTATTCCGGCCCGCACTGCCCTGGACATCGACACTTCTACCTCTTTAGTGCTCGACTTCAAAGGGTGTGGGGTAGTCTTGGCATAACGTAACCTCGAGAACACTTTTTGAAACAGCGCTATAGCATAACAACCACTCGAGGAAAAAAATCAATTGTTCCATCTATTGAAAGCTGTAATCATAGACTATCACCTCATGGTCTCAAAACATTCGTAGCGTACGTAGTTGTTGCGCTCCGCCGCTTCAAAGTCTTCCGCTCTCCGTACCCCCCCCTCCGCCGCTAAGGCCACTAGCGCGAACGACAACTTCTTTTCCACCGGTCGATACTATCCATCAACCTTCCATATGCACCACGTCGCAACTTAAGGTCTGTAACCCACTCTGTATTGCTAATCTTCCTAGTATCCTTCATATCATAGCCCTCGTCCATCAACACCTCCTTCACACGAGCCAGATCGCCGACGTAGTCCCTCCAGACGGCCTGTCCACCGGCCCACTCGAAGAACTGCTCCATAAGCTCGATAGCACCGGACTCTGTCGGTTGTGAAGACGGTGGATCGTCGTGGGCAACGGTGGAGTTGTTCTCGCCTAGAAGGACACCAGTTGTTCCTCCGGCACCACCCCATGGCATCACACCGAAGAACTGCTGTATCTGCGGCTGTTGGTGGCTATATGGCTGCTGCCTGTAGTCACCTTCTGGCTGTGCCCTCGACTTCTCAGCACGTTCAACACGAGCGGCGGTGAGGCTCTTTTTGGCGGTATACAGCATGGTGTGGACGTCTAGCGTGGGTTCACCGGGTGTGGCCTTGCTATCCCTTACGTCCTTTGACCACTGAGTCACAATCTCCTTCGTTATTGGCATACGGTTAGCAGCCGTGTTAGACTGTCGCCAGTAACAGAAGCCCCCCTTTGCCTTGTTGTAACAGTCGTGCTGATCACAACTCCAGACCTCGTATACGTTGCTCGTATAGTCGCCACGAGCCATTGCATTCCCTTGGGCAATAGCAGAAGCGGCTATTTGACGCTGTGTTGCACTTCCTCGTGGCCCTGAGGGAGTAGACACCGGCTCTTCAACCACCTTCTCCATATAGACAACCACATCGACACGGTGCTCTTGTTGTCCATCTTTCAGGCCTGCCAGCATAGCGAATAACACCTTATCGAAGTCCGCGTTACTCTCAATATCCGTACTTAGTCGATCGTCCTTCTTGCAGCCACGATACGAGGCAGTAATATTCACACGCTCGAGTGTGTGGCTCTTCTTGCTCTCAACGAGCCGGTCAACGGTATCAAATAGCTCGTCAAGGCCAGTGAAGTTGAAGGAGTGTACTGCTAATGGTTGCTTGCCACAGACAAGCCGCATTGCGCAGCGGTATTTGAGGTCATATCGAGTAGGTGAGGGACTACGAGTGCGCTGTAGCGGCGACGAGGTTGGTAGCGGTGAGGTACCCCCTACCTCACGTTGCTCCGACGGTGGTGGCGAGCTCCTTAGCTGGCCGAGTTGCTGCGTCAACTGCTGCGTTGTATCGCGGTCGTCCTCTTCATTTCAGTGGATACCTCGTCTTCATCGACTAGCTCTTCTTCCTCCTCCTCTTCAATCTCGGCTCTACCACCACCTCCTCCGCTACTACCCCTTCGATAAGCACGAGCCGGCGGAGCTCGAGGGGGTGCTATCGTCGCCCTCGAGGCCTTCCGCTTGCGTGAGGCAGAGGCAGCAGGTGTTGGAGGGGCTCGATTAGCATTCACTTTGGCTGAAGGGAGTCTATTGCGACCTGAGGCACGCTGGGAGGCCATATTGAACTAACAACACCTTCAAAGACAAGATATCGACGACATACAGCTCCTTTAGGCAACGACGACGAGCTATAACGACTGTTCTACAGTGTAGCAGGAGCCTACCATACTAATTTTGCGGGCGCACTCCCGGCTTGGCGTGCGGACAGGTAGAGTGTTACGCATTCTATCAGTAGTGGCCCATGCGCTGTTCGCATGATACGAAGACAACAGATCCACTTCGTCACTTTCAATCCATTTTCGCGCTGAAAAGGCTTCATAATCCCTTACGTCCTCTCACAGATAGCCTTCACTGGGCCGATTTCTGGATGGGTGTCGAATGGTCCGACCGCAGCGGGAAGTCCGCTCTTGTGTGTCCCGATGAACTGATGGCATTGAAGGCACGGCTAGTACGACTCTGTCGGGTTGTGCGGCTGGTCGTCGACGACGTACGAGGCAGCGTGGTGCAGAAGCCGCCCTCTTTACCTGAGTCGCCGACTGTGTGGTATAAGTCTTTGCCATTGGGGCTCCCGCTTTCCGGTAGTGTGAATTCGAAAGCAAGTGAGTCACGCTTCTCCTTGCAAGATTGTGGAGAGCGGTGGTTGTGCGTAGCCTGATCTGCCGCAGCGCTCTTCTTAAGCTGCTGGTATCGCTCTCTCACACTATGTGGCGTCGTGCTCGGGAAGTAGGAGACGAGAGTTTGCCAGTTGAGCTGTGCCACATCGCGAAGGTGAAGCAAATGCTCATCAACATCTTTGGTCCAAGCGATGTGCGACATTGAGTCCATCCGCAGTCCTTTGCAGATTGATTTTCGACCAGTATCACCCTAGAAGGGCTCTGTGGATATAGGTTCAACGCTCGCAGAATTTGTTACTGGTTGGCACAATTGTTTTGCGGGTGGACGGGGAGTGGCGAGGGGGAGCGAGCGATTACAGTCGATCTGACATTCAGACGGCTCGAGGTCGAAACCAGTCGCGCTTCCGCTTGTTTGCGACGACACGGGTGAATTTGACTCCGCAGGACGCTTGTTGGGCGCACATCCGCCCTCGTGCGATCCGCCAAAGCTTCCACCCTCGTGACATAAAGCCTCGTCCAGCGCGCGAGGAGAAGGTATGTTGCGATGACGATGTGGCTCTACAATCATATCGCAACTCCGTTTCGATTCTCCCTGCGTGGAAGTGCGTCTTCTTTTAGTGCTTGAAGCTGTGTTGCCAGGTCACCCTCGACTCCGTGCCTGTGGTCTCCGCCATGGTCTCCTGTCTCGCATCCTCTGACATCCTTTCGTTGGCATCGATCAACGTTCTCAAGATGGAGAGGACTGGAATATCGTCCGGAACATCACACTGCAGTAAATGAAAGACATATCTCTTCAATGCGTCTCTCAACTTCGCATCGTTCTCCCCGGCGACCCGCTTCGGCCACAGCCTCTCAAGGTAACAGCGCATGACATGATCCGCAACAACTTCCGCGTGGTTCTCCAATTGGAGCCGGGTTTCAACGCCGGTGTCTACCAGAGGCAACGTGTCGATATTGCGGAGCGCCATGATGCTGAAGAGCATGAAGTTGCGGAACGCTACGTGCTCGTCATTGCTGTAGAGGTTGCAAAGGTAACGGTTGATTCTGGCGAATGCTTTGTTGAGCTTTCGTCTGCGCGTGTATGAGGTTGTATCGGCCATGGTATGGGTTGATACTAGCTGGTGACTGGTGGTAGCTTAGGTGATGCTGGCAGTAAGGCAAGGACATTCACTCTACTTTGATATCTTGTCAGGTGGACACTGTAATGCAACTGCCTTGACACGAGCAAACCGCTTCTCTTGGAAGTCTCTTTGTGGCTTTGAGATGGTCCCGTTGGACGAATGGTCCATAAGACTAAAGATGAGTCCCTTTGCTTCTCTGGGATGCTTTCACATCAACAGAAGACCTTGTCTGGCGAATGAATGACTTCAACTGCTGCCAGCAAAGATGAGAGACATCCACCATGATCCACACATTGGGATCGCGTCTTGAACAAAGACTTGCAGCCGAACACTGTGTCGTCCATTCCGAACTGTGATAACCAAAGAGCGAATATGTTCCGTGTGAAGACAAGGTCCGTAAAATAGGCACCTTCAGAATGGCGTCGGCAAGATACTATCACAGGAGCTGAAATGCGGAATCAATCTATGGACCATGGAAGTGTTCGATACGTAGGTTGTTAGGCGTTATGTTGAGTACAGCGTTCTCGTGCTGTACTCTGCGTACGTGTGATACAAACCCTTAGAGCTCACGAAGGCTCATAACGTGGGGCCAGTACTTGCATCATTCAACACTGCCACCTCCGAGTATGTCGCCGGCGCAAAGCACAGGAATCATTCGGTCACCTTGGGAGCACGCCCTCGTGTTTGTTCAGGCGGTGTCACTCGAGAGCGTCCAAGTGATCAAACGACTCTTCAAACTTAATACACTCGTTGTGTGTTTCCGGCAAGTGGCCACGAAAGCAGCGTCCAGGCACTGGATTCGGCGGGTTCTTACTCCGCTACCCTCTGCTATCGCTGCATCATCTGACTCTTCTTTGCTAATTGATTTGTCTCCGTTGTCGCCGCATCGCTTGCCTGGTCCACGACAGTCTCCGAACCACGCTCGCCTGTATCTTTTAGCAGAGAGGTTGACCTGTGTTCTTACTCATCCTCGAAGTTTCCTTCACCGAGATCCTCCAAGAATTTACTAGCGTAAGGACTGCGTCCATCATTTCCGTCACTTCCTTGACTGGCGGCGAGGGTGATCGATGTCCTGTCGCCTCCCTACTCCGCTTGACCATCATGCTCTCGTTGACAGCGAACAGTCTTCTCAGAACCCGGGTGCCTGGGAAATTACACGAAATGTCGCATTGCAGTAGATGCAGCACGTACGTTTGCAGCGCTCTGGTCAATTCGTCCTTACTCTCCTTCTTTCTCTTTGGCCATAGCTTGTCTGCATGATAGCCTATGATACCATCGGCCACACTCCCAGCATATTGGTGTATCTCCTCCATACCTCCATCGAAGGGTCACGAGTTGATCGGTGTGCATGCGACAACGTTGTATAGCATGAACTCACGGAAGGTGTAGAATTGGGAGCGAGTGTACACGGTGTAAATGAGACGGTTGATGTCGTCGAAAGCTCCGTGGAGAGCGTGCAGGCTGATCTCCGTATTGGACTGTGCCATCTCCGCTTCAGTGAAGGCGAGCATGCGAGGTTGTTGATGGAAAAGGATGTTGATGGAAAAGAGACGGGATACCGTCGTCGAAAGAGTCAAAGCTGGATGCTGGCAAGACATGTACCCTACGGTAACGCACCATGACAATTTTCCATAACAAACAAACGAGGAATCCGTTGTACTTCCAGCGCAACACTCTGTTGAAGGGCCCAGTGCGACGCAAGTTGCTTGCTGCCAACAAGCAGGGATGATAATTTTGTGTTCTACCAGGTTGAGTCCTCTCCTGTGTACATTTGCTGTCCGTGGTGTCAGCACTTTCGTTGAAAAACCATACATATGCAGAAAACTTACCGAACCCTCAACTTTGATGTCGCGGAACCTGCCATTGCTCTCTGGTCCAGCGTTCAGAATGATTTCTAATGTCGCTTTGACTCCCACAGCAACATCCAGGTCAGCGTTCTCCGTCCCCATATCGGTCTTGAGCCACTAACAACAATTAGTACGCTGGATATTCGATAGAAAGGCTGAACTTACGCCCGGCGAGAGTGGGAAAACCGTGAAGCCTTCGTCCTTGAGCTGAAGAGCATAGTTGACCGTGAGCATATTGACCGCTGCTTTGGAAGTCTTGTAAGACGGGGTAGGCAGTTGTATCATGTATTGAGTTTTCGAGATTGCGCCGACAGTCGAAGAGCTGCGCGGAGTCAGTCAGGTTTCGAGGTCATCAAGGTCACGACAAGCCCGGTGGCTGCACTCACATGACGATGATCTTCTTCTGCTGGCCTTTCCTCAGCAGCGGCAGAAAAGCAGCAATGACACTGTGGGCGGCCACAACGTTCACGTCGAATGCTTCGCGGAGCGTTGCCTCCGACATCGATTCGATCGGACCAAGGACGTAGTGTGACATTCCGGCATTGTTGATCAGGACGTCAAGACCTTTGCCGTTCAGCTTCTGACTGACCGTCTGAGCAGCCTGATCGACACTGGAACGATCCGTGATCTGTACTTGGACAGGGACAACCCTGCCGTCCGAGCTGTCAATCAGTTTCTGAAGAGCATCTGGAGGAGACGAGCGGATGGCGGCGAAGATCTTGGAGACCTTGGATGGCGGCAACTCGCTTAGCTGCCTCGTAAGTTCGAGGCCGACTGTTGTAACGATGAGCAGTTAGCAATGATTCAAGCAAGTATTGTGAGGTCGGAGATGATGCCTACTGCCACGGTTGGCACCAGTGATGAAGTAGGACGCCATTCAATACGATGTTCTGGATTTTGTGCGGTGTGGTGGGTTGACTCGGGTGTAGCTAGTTCAAGTCTGTAGTTGTTGTGATGGGATACAAATGAGGGGATATATCCATACCTTATATACCATGCATTTACGTTCGCTCGTGCCCAGGGATTCTTTATCTCCGCCAGTCTTTAAAAGCAGTGGCGTCGGGAAAGGAAGGTTCCGAGTCGCACGACCGAACAGCTTCGCGGCCCGAGGAGCCAGAGTTAGCACCGAGACACGAAGACATCATCCCACCCGGCCAGCATGCTGCTTGCTCTATACAGCCCGATCCAGATTTCGAGGCGGAGCTTCTTTCTCCATCCACATCCATTCGAGGGCATCCGAGGTCGAGAGCTCGTTAGACCTCACCCAGGACCTCAGCCAGGGTCACAACACAGGTCTCGAATGCCCCAGAAGAGTCATGGTGAGTACCATTCATTTTGTGATTGGACACACGCTCACTTTACGTTTGTCCAGCTACGTTATATACCCATGGCCTTCAGAACATGTACGTATGCCTGTACTTCCATCATTAGATCGACTTTGTTGACCTCCTCAATCGCCTTCCCGACCATCCGAACGCCTCTCGGAAGACTGTTGTTCTAAAAAAGACTTCGCTTCTGACCCATGCCCGGAATAGGTTTCGAGTGGTACTCTACGAGGTCCCTGAAGTCTGGCCAAAATGGAGTTGCTTCTGCCGACTCGGGGGCTCAAAGGCTGTGGATCCAACTCTCGTCTCGCTTCTTCCACCAGCGATCGCATTAGCAGTACGCCGTGGGTTACCGGTCCCTGGACCTCTTTATCCAATACGTTGAATTGTGGGAAAACGGCGAATACAGATTCATCAATGCTTGTATTCGTGCTCGGCGCGCTGTCCAAAAAGATTGCTTTGTCCCCTTCGAACTGTAGCTGGTGCCAGTGCCAGTCAGAATACTGCGTCCGAACGAAGCTAGGCATAAAGGCGTCCCTCGATCGTCGCACCTGTCGCCAAATGTCGCATGTGTTTTCTACAATATCCATTAGCTTGCCCTCGAAGGTCGCCACCACCTCGCGTGGAAGCAGTCCGCTAACGTCATGCATGACATCGTTGCATGCCTCAGTAATTCGGATAGTCGCGGCAGTGTCCTGCTGCGTTGGGAGCAGCGCCTGAATCATCGCACGAAGCGCCGCCTCCTTCCGACTCTCATCCTGCGCTTGCTGGGCGAGCAACCTTCGGAGGCCGTTATTCGATGGCAGGAAATCAGTCGGCTGCAATATGTAGGTGTCGATAGCACGAGCAATATTTGCCATGATGGCTACACATCGCATCTGCTTGGCTGCGTTTGTATTGCTTTGCGGTATTGGCAAGGCGAGTTCGCCGTAGCGTGATTGCTTCAAACCATTCCAGATGACCTGGTTCTGAATTTAGATGTTAGTCGCTACCCTACTGAAGCAGCGGAGCGGAGCCAAACCTGAATCACGCTGTCTGGTAATTCTCGGAAGAACGTTGAACAGACTAAGGTAGAAACTGCCAACCACACGTCGTCCAGCTTTGCGATCCTGTTGCATAGACGTTAGATGTCAACTGGATTCGGTACAAGTGGCATATCTTACGTAGCCATAGGATCCTCATTGCTTAGAGATACAGTTAGACTCCGTATGCCTTCCAATTGTCGTGACATCGATGAACCTTCCTTCCTCAAAATCTCGCATTCGTCCTGTGATCTCTTTAGAGCCCCCTCTGACTGGGACAGCAAATTCTGTTGCTTTTGAAAGGCATCTTGCAGCTTGTCTTGGTCCGCTTTGCTCTCCTTTGCAGATTCTTTCATTTCAGTGACCAGAGCAGTAGACTTCTTTGCTTTCTCCTTTTGCGTGTCTATAGAAGCTTTGAGTTTCTCGATTCTGGCCTTGAGATCCGCTTCATCGGTCTTTAGCGTCTTAATTGCCGCATCCTTCTCTTCTACCTTGCATTGCAGAGAGACGACAAGCGCCTTTGAATTTGCGACTTCAGACTTCAAATCGTCCTTTGCGGCATCATACATTAGGAGAGACTCCTTGTGTGCAGTCCTGTGCTTTTCCACTTCCTTCTCCATTTTCACATCCATGTCCATTATCTGCTCGTCCTTCGATTTTATACTCGCTTCTAGATCTGGGATTTTATCAAAGAGGCTGACGACGCTACCTATCGTTTCGCTAGAGGCTAATACTTTGGCTGCCGTAATCAAGTTTTCGAACGCACCTTTCGTCGTCACTTCGAATCCATCTTGGCTTGCGGGTGCAGGAGTGTGAGGTCGAGTATCTTTCGAAACATCTGTTTGTTTCCAAGTGGACATTTTGGAGTGGCCGACGAAGTTCAGGCGTAAGTGTCGGAGAATCAGTTCAACATAAAAGATGGCTATCTTCCGCCGTTTTTCGACCTTCCTAGAGACATCGTGAGAACATCGTGGCGAAGTTCTATTGGTGGAATGTCGCAGACGCAGACGTAACTTTCACATCGATACGTTGAACCCACAGCGTGGCTTTTGTCGATTGGGTAACTACACTCCTCCAATACAGTCGTGCAGGCGTGGGGTACTTCAAGAGACGACCGGAAGCAGGAGTGCGGCACAGCAAAGGGCAGGGTTCACTCACCCAAGTGTACTGGCTTGCAGTATGCATGCCGGGTCCGTCATCCAGAATAAGAAGGTAGCTTTTGGTGGTCCGCTAATCACAAAATATGTCTCGGCGAGAACTGCAAGCAAACAATGTTTGGTACTAAGGTGATTAGTGGCTGGTGACTTCTTGTATCATTCTGCGGGGTTGTTTCGAAGTCGAGAATGGAGACTAGGAGTGTAACCCCTATTTCCAGGGCCTCCATACCTCCTGCACGTCTCGATTGGCCGCCAAGTAAGATTTGATGCTTCACCGGTCGATGATAGAGTACATTCGACTCAGCCTTCCCCCAATCTCATATTAAGCACTTGTTCTGCAATCCAGGACACAGCTGAAACATTCGACGAACCCACCAGCAACTACACGAGCAAGGATTGTGGTACTATAGCTAACGAGTACAAATAGATTTAGCTGCATGTTTCGTCGCTCGTCAATTTCCACTCCTGCACTGCATGCGGGAGGCGCGGGACGAGGCAAGCGATCATACCCAAACACGTTGTAAGTTAGAGAAGCGATTACATGCAGCCGTTCATGCAAGCTTCTGTACACACAAGTCAGGATAAGCTTGAATCCCTGCGGGAGCCAAGCCCCGGGGAAGGTACCCGTGCGGGTTCTTGAGTCGCACAACTACGTTACACGGCAGTGCACAGGATATTCGTCATAGCAAATCGGATATCATGGGAGGTTCGGAGAAGATGTTCAGTTCGCGGTGCTACTGCCTTTCGAGATGCAAGAAAACATGTAACTAACGTTACTTTTGAACTCGTCTTCTATCCATCCAGATGTCCCAGCTAACAGAAGCAGTCCGCCAAATTGTACAGCGACTTCTCGCGCTACAAGACGACATCCAGCAACACTTGGAATTGACCAGAACACAACACGAGCAAACGCGGCAGAAGCTACAAGAGCTTAGCGTTGAGACTAGTAACGAAGAGCATGATGGTGCACAGTGCGAGGCTGCTCTCGGAGAGGTTAGAAGCAGGGCTGAAGTGCTTGAAACAGACCAGATCTCGAGCGGCGTAATTTGTGCCCAAGTCCGCTCGCATGTGACACGGCAGAGCATTGAGGATATGAGAACTTCCGACAACTCTACCGCTCTAGTTGGGCTTCCACAGGCCGTCATTGGAAAAATCGACCAACGCATTCGAGGTGTGAGCACCACCAACCACTGTAGGGCAGTCGTTGGTGTGTTTTCAGATGCAATCAACATCAAGGAAATTTGACAGAGTTACTTTGGACACGCACCTCAACAACGAATTTCGTTCGGAGCAGAGGGTTTTTCGACCCGTAGAGAGAGACGTTAGAGCACATATATTGTTTCTATAGCACAGCACATGTTGATGGAAAGCGGATTGTACCATGTTTAGATTGGCTACACATGCCTCCTCTACGCAAACATAGAGCCAATACCAACGCGATGGTCAAGAAGGGCCATTCCCAACACGCCCTGCGTGCCAACCTTGCCAGCCATCGGTATTGTCTCATCCACAGTTTTCAGACGTGCTACCTCCACTCTCCTTTGTAGAGTTTCATGTCCTGAGGCTGTCACGACCTCGGGGGTCGGTAGTTCGCAGACTGTGGACAGCTAGATGACCCGCAATCGCGATGGACCACCTCTGTACGTGTACGACGGCGGCCCTGCTCATCAACGTCATTCTGATTGTTGTGACTTGAGTGCACCTTTGAGTATCAGCCTGATTTGAGTTCCATATACCTACATCTTGAGGTTGTTCATGTAGTGAAAATCTGTCTTTACTTCTTGTAAGATTTCTCTGGAGATGCGGAAGAAAGATATGCATGGCGCGTTTTCCTCTGGAGACTTTGCGGAGGATATATACATCCTTTGCGAGCTGCTATGTTTGACATGGTGATATCACGACGGCACAATGTATCGTACGGGGTCATGCATGCCCCGCTCTTGGCAGTTGACCGGTGAGCATCAAACTTCCCCGGCTCAAAGGTCGTTCGAGTAGTCTGGTGACTTTTCTACGTTACTAAACCACTACAATGCTTGCAGATGCGCATGACAATCTATGCACGACCCTGACCAAGCAGGATGTCAATCTTTTCGACGTCTTCGCTGCAGACAGCGGTACATTTCGTCGTACGCTCTTCACTTACGTCGACACTGATGAGCGAGCATGGGCAGGTGAGGCTCACAACATAGGAAAATACGACTTGACCGACCAAGAGATTCGAACAAACCTGCGAAAGATTCTCGACCACGATGTGTTCCCTAAGATGACTCGAGATATTACTCTGCTACCCCAACATTCTGATGTCACGGAGCTGTTTTTGAAGCGACCACAAATACACTGCTTGCTCGAGGAATTTGGTGGAAGCATCGTTCCGCAGATGCTGTTCGAAGAGGTTCAAGTGATGGAATTTCTGGCTCGACACCCGCACCCAAATATTGTGCCTTACCATGGGTGTGTGGTCAGATAAGGTCACATCACTGGCATTGCTCTCACCCGGTATCAGAAAATTCTGGATCACCGATTCTACGACGACGCATCCGACCTCGATCTTGACCGTTTTGAACGCCAATGTCGGGATGCCATTAATCACATCCACACTCTCGGCCTTGCTCACAACGATCTCAATCCCTCCAACATCGCACTCGACAGTCATGACGATCCAGTCATCATCGACTGGGGATCGTGTAAGGAGTTCGGCGGACTGCTTCTGTCAGCTGGGACACCTGGATGGATAGAAGACGAGTTTGATGTTTCCAGAAAAGAGCACGATCTTTTTGCACTGGGCAAGATCATGGCTTGGATGAGAGTAGAGAAGGCGAGGTGCACCAAAAGCCAGGACGAATCATCTCTCCAAGTCCATCGACAGATGCTATAGCAGCGACAAGAGACCATCCACTACGAGGACGAGCTGAAGAAGAAATCCACAACACCGGTGCTTATATAGTAGTAATCCTCCTCCATCTAAGCCTCCAAGAGAGCTATATCGAGGAAGCGGAGTAAAGGGCGTGGCGGATTGACGGTTCACCCCACGCCGATTGAGAATGCTGCAGTACTTGTCAAAAGCAAATCGAGCGGTCGCTACTACTTTGTGGAGGGCTGCCTAGTTAGTCTGCTCTACCTCGAAGTTGCTGCATCGCCTGATGAGAACGTGGATGGTTGTCGTTCATTTCGAAAGATCTATAAATGCATCCCCAACAAGCCGCCGCAATATGTGCTCCTCAATCCACGGCCACCACACCTGCGTCGTCCAGCACATCAAGATCTGCAATCCAGCAACGACCTTGTACGTCCCCAAAACACTCGCCGTCCTCCCAAATTCAATCCCCTGCTCATACAGAAGGCCATTTCCCACATGATCCTCAAAGCACCAAAATGTCCAATCACTCCCCTGTACAAAGAGAAGGGGCAGCGGTGGAATCGGTAAGTCCTGCCATTGAGGATGCCCTGCCTGCTGTAGAAGTACACGCAGCTGACGGATCTGGGCCTCCGCCCAAGTGGAGACCTGCGCTCGGGCCTCCAAGCCGCCTTCACCTGGAAGTTTGGTCTCGATGCTTATAGCAAGGGGATTATACTTGACAGGTCCGTAGTCGGTCTGGTTGAGTTGGAGATTCTGCTGTGCAAGATGTCGCTTCACTGAGTATGGAAGCTGAATGGACAGGCTGAAGTCAACTTTGCGCGATTGAATCTTCTCTTTCTCTCGCAGATCCGGTACAAGCGAGGGTGGGCTGATGGAAGCATTGGTAATGTTGTGCCAGCGCAGGGTGTGTTTGTGCCGTGAGGACTTGCGTGCCATTTCCAGTAGTGGGTAATGCACTTCGCAGTTCCATGCGGACTCGAAAGCACCGTCGCTCTTGCAAGCTGCAGTCTTCTCCACGAGCTCACTGACTTCTTCAAGAGCTGGCACTGCATCTCCTGCAGCATGATCATGGAAAAGAGTTTCTTCCATATCTACACCGCCAACCGCTTCCCTCATTGCCGGCGTATCGTAAGCGAGGGGCAGAACGGCGATGTCTCGAGCGATACCCTTGAGAGGCTTTACAAGCCCCTCCACAGCTTTTGGAAGCTTGGACGGAATGTTCATATCTCCAGCCGCGTATATAATTGGGTAGAGGCCGTATTGACGGTCGCTAGACTGCTTCAGAGGACTGCCAGAGCGCTTACTCCGCTTACTGCTGCCGGATTGTCCGCTTCTGCGACTGCTGTTCTCCTCAT
>JAABUL010002292.1_pt1 | contig 32257 bp, 5 predicted proteins | sample 5559151 | NCBI WGS metagenome assembly JAABUL01 (sample SAMN10711876, study PRJNA513368) | rock metagenome | isolation source: Antarctica rocks | place: Antarctica: Victoria Land, Pudding Butte sud
TACAGACCGTTGCCAGGATTATAAACAAGACCGTAGTGGCGAAACGAGCCAGCGGCCTCGACTTGTGGATATTGTTCGCCAAGGTCTTGCAGAAAGTGAAGCAGGGTCACCAACTCTCAACCCATCTAGATCAGCTTCCCTGTACGGAGACTATAGCTGCATCTATGAGGAGTACTCGGACTGATCGGCCGAGGAAGTATCGTGGTATGGGGTTTTTGCCTCAGTTCTCAGATCCTTTGGGAAGAAATTTTTGTTTTTATAGGTGGTGAGGGAACAAAAATCTTCCATAGCGTCTGAGGGCAAAACCCAATAATACGTTGCCTCAGTACCTTAGCGGTCTTGGCGGGCGGTTTCTTAGGATCACATGAGAAATGCACCTGGTTTTTTGGTTTGCGAGGAAAAATTTACTGCAGGGATGTAAGCGAGCCACGTACAAATTTGCACGTGGCTATTGAACCCAACATCCTATATATTATTATAGGGATTTCACAGTACGTCAGGATGCTACACGTTTGCACAAATCTTGCAAGGCATGCACAGGGATTGCAAAAGAACGAAATTAAAATGTTAAAATCTCACATTGACGGGATTCGAACCTCAGGCATTATATAAAAGCGACATTTAATTAACTACGCCAGGCGTTCCTGACGATCAATATTGAACTATTTGGCTTTATATTCTTATTCTTCTTAGGTAGCTGGTATTATATTTCAATTATTACCAGTTATTGACGTTTTCCTTGCAATCTCCTTCAGTTATCTATGCATAGTAACAACGCATGTTGTTTTAATAGTTGTATCTACAAACAATCTATCTTAAACAAAGCGATTACATCAATTATACTTTTACTTGTGGCACGTACAAGAGTGTCAAAAGAATAATTATGTAAGATATCTAGTGCGACACTATCGCAATCCTTAGAAATCGCCCGCATGAACCGCTAAGATAGTCAGATCTAATGCAAAAAAAAAAAAAAACCCTGAACCGAACCCTAGCGGGTTCGCTTATGTTAGAGCCGCGCTAGAACTGTCACTAGAGATTAGTTTCGACGCAGTAAACGCACTAGCATTTAGTATATCTAAGCACATTCGTATCGATTATAGCGTTATTTTCTTTTTTTTTGTATTAGATCTAAGAGCCAAACTTCTATTTTTCGATATTCTAAAATTATTTTGATAATAGTATATCAAAAAAATTCTTATTATATGTTTGAAAATCGTATATTTAGTATTGCTACTTTAATTATATATTTATTAACAAATTGATTGCAATACTACTATTTATACTCTATTTAATAGTATTATTTTAAAAATTAACTAATTTAACTATCGACTATAATACTATTTTAAAAATAGAGATTAGATTTTTTTTTAAAATTGCAATCTATATATAGATACAACTACTTTTTGCGCATTTTTACTATTTTGCTCGATACTTTTTCTAGCTATATTATTTTGTCGATTTAGATTTATAGCTTTTTCGATCTATTATATTGATTGCAAGTAATATTTATTATTAAATTTTCTTCTTTAATTTTTACAATATTTTAGAATAAAGAACAATATAAATAATAACAAAATATAAAACAAAAAGATAATCGAGAAAAAAATTATTAATATTGTAAAGAATACATTTAAATTTAAATTTAAACAAAAATAGCTAAAAATACTTAATATAATTCTACAAAAAAACGTAATTGTAATTGCAAAAATAGAATTTGAGAAAAATTTATTATATTAGATATTGTTGTTTATATTGTTATTAATAAAAATTGTATTAATAATTATGTCTCTTTTTATCTTAAAGAACAATTAATATAAAAAGTTAAAAAAAATATTAATTGTCGATTACTAATTTTAAAAAACAAAAACAACAATTCGACTATACTAAAAAGTATATACAATAGAGATTATATATATAATTAGTATTGCTATTGTATTTTTTGTATAATATTTAATAATTAAATTTAACTAAAACAATATTTACAAATTTAGAGATTATTGTATTTAAGAATTTTTTTAACAATATTTTGCATTATAAGTTTTATTAATTAAGACTTTGTATACTTGCTATTAACAAATTGTATTTTATAAACAAATATAAAAAGTTTCGAATAAATTATATTTGTTTTAAAATTCTTTGTATACAACTACGTTCTAAAATATTAATAATAAATATATCGATTATATTTAATAACAAAACTCTAAAAAATATAAAAAAGCAATACAAATTTGTTTCTAATATACAAATTTTCAAAATATTTCTAAATAGATTAGAAATATATATATGATTTAGTTCTATAAAATATACTAAAAAATATATAAAAAATTTGTAGTATATATTGTTAATACAAGTTAAAAAATCTTAAAATATTCTAAAAATAGTTGTTTATATTAACAAAATAATTAATATAAATAGAACGTGCAAATATATTCGATAATAGATAAAAATCTTAAATTATTTGTTGAAAACAACAAAATAGATTTAGTCGATAACAATTTTTATAATCGAAAACAATAAAAAATATATTTAAAAAACTTTTAAAAAAAGATTTGAAAACTATCTATATTTAAGAATTCTAATTTGTACAAATATATATAAGCTAAATATTAACAATTCAAATATTTAAAAAATCTATATTTAAATACTTCTTTTGTTTATTATAAAAATATATTAATAACTTGATAGAGCAAATCGATACAACAAAAAATTAATATATTTTATTTTTCTATTTTTAAAATAATATAAAAGTGTTTAAAACAAAAAAGATATATCAAATTAAGTATCGATAAAGAAGTCTATTATAGAAAAGCAAAATTTTATAAATTGCAAAAATAATAACAAGCAAAAAAATCTAATAGAGATAGAGAAATTTAAGCTTAAAAAACAAATAGCAAAAGTAGTAAATCGAAGATATAATATATTTCGAAATATATAGAGATTAATCAATTTTATATTAAAGAAAAAAAATAGTTATTATTGTAAAATCGAATTAAGATTTTTTATTAATTAAGATCTAAACAATACAATATTATTAATATTCGAAAAAAATTGATTAAATTTGTACTACTTAATCTATTATTTCGAAAAGAAAATTTCGACTAATTAATATAAAAAATTGAATTTAAAGTAAAAAAAAAAACAAATCTAAATATTTTAAATTAAAATATTAGCTAAAGAAGTAGAAAAAGTACAAGATAGCAAATTTTTTAAATTTTTTTTTTTTGCAATTTATTTTAATTTTAATAATATTAAATACAATATTAAAGATTTTCGATATTTAAAAATATTTAATTATTAACAACAAAAATCTAAAATACAAACTCGACAATATCTAAAATATATTATTAAAATATAGTATTAAGATTTTAAATATTCTAAAACAAAATTAAATATTAGATAAAAATAGCAAAAAAATAATATTAAAAATAAAAAGAGACAAAAATATAATTAATACAAAAAATACTAAAATATTTTTATTTATTAATTCGACTTTAACAAAGTATAAAATACAAAGAGCAAAATAGTTGTTAAACAATATATTTAAAATATTGTTTATAAAAAGAAAATAAAAAAATATTAAACAAAAATTTGTTACAAATAGTAAAAAAGATAAAATCAATATATTAAGTAAAAAATTTCAAAATAGAAATATTTTTAATATAGAATTTTCTTAAATATTACAAATATCTTGTCAACTTTATTAACTATTAAAAAAAATAGTATTAAATATATTGCAAAAAATATTTTCTTAAAATATTATATTTTTATTAAATAATAAAAAGCAAAAAAAATTAATTTATTTAAATAATTGTAATTTAAGTACAATTAAAGTTGCGCAATATATCTTTAATTATAGTTTTAGCGCACAAGAAAATATTTAAGCGCGCAAACAAAAAAAAGAACAAAAAAGAAAACAAGAAAAATAGAGAAAAAAAAGACTATATTGCTATTTATATTTCGAAATTAAAAAAAATAATATAGTATTGAAATTTTGTATCGAATTTCTATTCTAAGATTTTCAATATCTTAAATTCGAATTTTTGTTAACAAATTTTGCAAATAAATTGAAATTCTAAATTAAAAAAATATTATAATCTATAATATCGAAAATATTTTAATCGAGTCTATAGAAATAAACAAAAATTAAGAACTTTTTGTTGTATTTAATATATCGATCTTAGTATTAATATCGATTTTAACTAGACTGACTGTCGGATCGAATTTCGGTTCCAACTTTTGGAACCGATCCGATCCGACAATTCCAATTCTAGGAATCGATCCGAAACCCGAGTCGGTTTCTAATATTTTGGACACGAATCGACACAATCCGAGTCGATTTTCGGTTCCAATATTAGGAATCGAATCGAATCGCCAAGAAACCAAAAAATTGCGTTATTATGTCAAGAATTACTATTTTTAGAATTAAACTTTACTTTTTAGTTTTCTAGACAAACTCTATAAATTTAAAATAATTATTAATTAATTGTAGAAAATAATAATACATTACTATAATATATTATCTATATCTATAAGTGTTATAAATACTATTTAAATTTTTAAATATTAAAAAATCAATATTAATGCATAATTTGCATCTATAGATCTATAGATGCTATTTAAATTTTTAAATATTAAAAAATCAATATTAATGCATAATTTGCATCTATAGATCTATAGATACTATTTAAACTTTGAAATATTAAAAAAATAATATTAATGCATAATTTGCATCTATAGACGTTATAGATACTATTTATTAATTATTTAATTATTTAATTAAAAATCTTGACAATTTGAATCGGTTTTTCGAATCGGATTTCGATTTCAATTCTAGAAATCGAATCGAATAATCGATTTCAATTCTAGAAATCGAATCGACTTTTCGATTTCAACTTTTGAAATCGATCCGATCCGATTCGGATCGGATATTCGATCCGAACTCGGTAATTCAATCCGATACAATCAGTCTAATTTTAACAATATTAAATTCGATAATATTGTCGAAGTTAATCGAAGATATATAATACAAATTGTATTTTATCTTATTATTGTTAAGTATTTTTAATTTGTTTTTTCAAAGATTAATAATAATATTTTCTATATATTTTTTTTTTAACTTAATATTAGTAATCTAATTAATAGTATTTTAATCAAACTTTATATATTTTTTGCGTTTTTTTTTAAATAATAATTAATACTAATCGAGTTTAAAATAAATTCGAATATTAATTAAAAATATATTAAATATAAAGTATTAAATATTTAATTCTTGAGTAATTGATTGCTGTTAAAAAAGAAATAAAATTGCTTTTGTTAAAAAGTTTTTAAATTAAGATTTAATAATTTTAATAATCAATCAATTTTAAAGTTGCTATTACTTTCTTCTAATAAATTTATTAAGCTATTAGAAAAAATAATATTCTACAATTTTTTAATAGCAATAAAAGAGTTTACTATATATATTATATACAACAAAATCTTTGTATAATTAAGTATTTTAACTATTTTTGTCTAAAATATAATAGTAATTTTGCGAAATATATAATAAAGCAATTCGATATTTGTTATTTTTACAATATATTTAAGAGTAAGATATATCTTTATATAAAAGCAAAAATTTTGATAATTATAGAATTTTTAATTTAGAATTGAAAATCGATTAAATACAAAATTTACAAAAAATTTTGCGTAAAAATCTCGATTAATTTAATACAATATAACTATTTAAAAATTGTTTTAATTATAAGATTGCTTTTTAAGTTAAAAAGTTATTTTTTTAATTTTGTCAAAAAACTTGTTTTGCAACAAATCTAATATATATTTTATTTAAATATTAACAACGTAAGTAATATAGTTTTGAAAAATTAATCTTTTAATAGTTTAAAAATTATTAAAACAAACAATATATTGTTGTTGCTATTTATTTGTTGTATATTACAAAAAGATGTAATCTATATATGCGATTCTCTTTATATATATTATATATATAAACTAAAGTATATTAAATTTTAGATATTAGAACTTAATAGATAGTATAATTTAATAAAATTTGTTAAACAAAATTTAAAAAATATAGTTTTAAAATCAAATTATCTCTTCTATATACTTGTATATTTTAAAATTACTTGTAATAAAATATATATATTAATTGTAAACAAGATTGTTTAAATTAGTTTCTAGTTGTTTAAGATAAAGATTTTCAATTATAAAAATATTATTAATTGTTATGTTTTTATTTTTTTAAATTAATATTATAGAATATAATTTTGTTTTATACAATTTTAGTATATAAAGCTTAAATATAAATACAATTTAAGAAAAGTTTATATTAATATATTTTAACAATTAAAAGAGTTTTCGAATAGCACTCTTAATATAAAAAATTTAAATTTAAATTTTATTAAATTAAATATAATATATACAAAATAAAAAAGAATATATTGTATTTTAATATTAAGACTCTTATTAATTAAAGTTAGAGCAATAATTATTGTTAATAATAAATATTTTTTCGAATTTTATATATATCGAAAAAGAAACACAATATCGAAATCTTAAAATTCGATTATTATAACAAATATAATTAATCGAAATTTCTAAATTTTTTTAATTCTTTTACTTTTTTGATCTTTTAAAAATTCGAGATTATTATAAATTAAAATTATTGTAAAAAGTCTTTCTATTGTAAGAAAACGCGCTTTTAAGAAACTAGTTAATTTGTTTAATTAATTTTATATAATTTTATAGAATACTATTAAGTTAAACAAATATAGCAAGTTTATTACTTTTTATCTTGCTTTACTTTGTTACAAATAAAGCGCAAAAAGAATTTAAAAATTAGAAAATAACTTCGAACGCAATAGATAAAATAAAATAGAAAATATAACAAATTATCGATTAATTATATTTTTAGATTTTGTTGCGTTCGAGTTTTAGCAAATAATTGCAACAATAATATTTTGTTAACAAGAAATTGCAATTTTTTTATATTTTTTTATATTTTTAAGTTTGACAAATAAATTTTAATTAAAATTAACAATAAATTTTTAAAATAAATTAAATAACAAATTTTTAATTAGTGTTTAAAACTTTTTGCAAAAATTATTAATAACTCAATTTTAATTATATTGATATATAAATTGCTTTTTGCAATTTTCTAGCATTAATAGAAAATTCTTGTAATTAATTATTTTATTATAAATATAGTTAAGAAAGTTTCGATATTTCTTTCTAAAAATTCTATCTTTTCGAAAATAAATAAAACTTTAAAAATAGTTAAATAGAATCTATTATTATTTGTTTAACAAAGTATTTATTTGTATTATTTTATTTAGATTATTTTCTCTTAATTCTTAACAACAAATAGAGAAAAAAAATTGTTTTCAAATTGTAAATATCAAAAAACAAATTAATAAAACTCGACAAAACAAACTTAAATTGCAATAGTAAACAATTAAGAAAAAGAGCAACAACAAAAACAAACTCGAATTAAATAGAGAAAAAAAAATATATATATATAGAATAATTATCTATAACAAATAACTACTTTAATTGCAATAAATAGTAAAGTAAAATTATTATTTATATTTAAAAAAAAGATTATATATAAATTAATTAATTATACAAATAGAAATAAATTTGTTATTAGAAAAATTAGATTCTTAAAGCAACAAAAATATATCGCGTATTTTTAATTGTTTAATTAGCAACTAAACTTTATTAAATTCTTAAGTTATTAATCGATATTTGTTTTTTTCTTTTTTTATCTTTTTGCAAAAACAATTTTGTTTTTATTGTATAATTATTTTAATTTTAGTACAAAAACAAAATTTACAAAATTTAATTAATTTTTGTTTGCAAACTCTTATTCTATTTTTTAAAAAAATTGCTAAAAAAATAAGTTTGTTTCTCTATCTATACAACAAATATTTAAGTGTTTTTAAATATTTAAAGAAAATTAATTTATTAATAATTAATAATCTTTCAAATTGCAATACAATTGCTACTTAGCAAAATATATGTTTTAATCTTAATTTGCAAATTGTTTTAATTTGTTTTACAAATTAAAATATTACTAATAGAATTTCTTAAAATAAATTAAATAAATATAAAAAAATTATTTTTAACTTAATTGTATTAATTGAACTTTTCGAATACTAATAAAATAAAAACAATTTGCTAAATATAACAAATTGTAAATTAATCTATATTTTCTAACTCTATACTATTAAGTAACTTGTTATTAAACTAAATTGCTATATATTAGAGTAAAACTATTTTTTAAACTATTTTTTTCTCTTTTATAATAAAATTATATACAATTTTTAATTTTGTTATACGAATATCTTTGCAATTGCAAATAATAAATTTTGGACTTTTGTACTTTATAGAGTCGATTTGTCTCTATATTGCTATATTTTTAAAACTATAAATATATATTTTTTTAATTAGACTGACCGTCGGGTCGGATTTCGGTTCCAACTTTTGGAACCGATCCGATCCGACAGTTTCAATATTAGAAATCGATTCAAAATCCGATTCAGTTTCTATTATTTTGAAACCGAATCGATTCGATCCGACTCGATTCTCGGTTCCAATATTAGAAATCGAATCGAATTGTCAAGAACGCCAAGAATACTAAAAATAGTATAAAATAAAATGTTAAATTTAGATTTATTATTATTTTTTAGATAATACACAATAGTAATGCATAATATAAAAATAATCTACTATATTTATTAATTAAATTAAATAGATTAATTATTTCTATTAAATTATTAATTAATTATTACTAAAAATAAAATAAATTATTACTAAAAATAAAATAAATTACTAAATATAGTAGTCTTGGCGATTCGGGTCGGTTTTTCGGATCGGTTTTCGATTCCAAGTTTGCAATTCGAACCGAATAGTCGGTTTCAACATTAGAAATCGAACCGACTTTTCGATTTCAACTTTTGGAACCGATCCGATCCGATTCGGGTCGAGTATCTGACCCGAACTCGATAACTCGATCCGACGCGGTCAGTCTATTTTTAATATTAATTAATATATTGTCTCTTTCTATTATGTCGAACTATTAAGATAGAATCTTTTAATAAAAAAATTTAATAATTAAAGTACAATTCTTTTTAAATTCTTAATTAAAAAATATAAAATTTTAAATAAATTTTTTTTCTTTGTTAAACTCGATATATTTTAAAATATTAATATTAATATAAAGAAAATAAATATTATTACTTTTGCAAACGTACTTAATATAATAAAGATAAAATATAAAACAACAATTGTAATTCGAACGCAATACTATATAAAAAAATTAATATAAAAGATCGATACAAATAATTTGTTGTATAAAAAAATAAAATATATTGCAAAATTATTTTAAATTCGACTTCTTATTGCAAGTATTAAAATAATAAAAATATATATTGTATTCAATATTAATTAGATCTTCGATTTCAAATTTTTAATTATTTTTGTCGACAATATTATTTTAAAACTATTTAAATATTTGCAATGCAATTATATTTCTATCTCGATTTTAGTTTTTTTATATTTTAGTATTTACAATTTTAAAAACAATTATTTTGATTGCATTCTTATTATATTTTATTAGAAGAATAAATTTTTTAACAATATATTTAAAAAATTTTATTTTAATTTTTTTTATTTTAACTTGTTATTTTTTATTAATTCGAATTTTGATGTTTTAGCAAATTTAGTATATAATATTTGTTATATATTTCAATAAAACAAGTTTTAATAATTGTAACTATTATATTTATTTTATTGTTTATAAAATTTACAAATTCGACAATATTGCAAAGATAACTAAAATATATATATTTAAAATATTTAGTTAACAACAATTTTAGCAATAAACAAACAATTCTAAAGTATTGCTTTTCTATATATATATTTGTTTTTTTTGTTGTTAATTTTTTTATATAATTTGTTAATACTTAATTGATATTACAATATTAATATTGTTTTTTAACAAAATTTAAAGTTTGTATTTAATTTGTAAATTTCTTAATTTATAGAAACTTCTATTTGTTATTTAATATATTTTTTGTTGTTTATTTTAATATCGAATTTATTTCTTAATATAATAATATCAATTTTTAATATCTTTTTCTATAAACTTCTATTTAATTTTCTAATAAAATTGTTGTTGTTGTTAATATCGAGATATTATTTTTAATAATTCTAGTTTCTTAATCTTCGAATATATCGAAAATATTCAATTTAATTTAATTTAATTTATAAGTCTACAAGTTGAAAAAAATTAACGCAAGACTCTTAAAAAATAATATTATTTTGCAATTTAATATATTAACAACTTCTTTTTAATTATTTAAAATAACTAGTTTTTTTAATTCTTAATCTCTAATATTACAATATAGATATTAAAAAACAATTTAATTTAAAAACTTATATATCTAATTTATATTTGGAATTCTTTTAGCAATTCGAGCTATTTGTACAATATTGTTTTCTAAAAATCTATTAAAATCTTAATCGATTATTATTTTATTTTAGAATTTTTAAATAAATAATTTTTTTTTGTATCTTTTGTGTTGTTGCTTTTAATTGTATTAAAGATTTTTCAAAATAGATATTTCTAAATTTGCGAGTATTTTGCGCTTATTTTAATAAATTATATTTTATAGTTTTTAATACTTTAGCAATATTTAGACTTTTTCTATTATTTTTTCGACAATTTCTATATATTTATTAATATAATCGAAATACTTAACAACTATTTTGTATTGTTCTTTTTTAATTTTAAACAATAAAATTTAATTATTTGTTTTTTTTACAATATTATATCGACTACAATCAACTATAGATTTTGCCAAATATTAAAAATTAGTATATAAGTTAATAAATACAATAACAAGTTTTGCACTTATTTTGTTATCTATAATTGAAAAGAAGTTTTGTTTGCAAAAAAAAAATAAAAAAAATAAAAATTTAAAAATAAAAAAAACAATTAATAGAATATATTAATAATCGAAAGTTTAATATAACAATCTTTTATTTAAAAACAACTATTAGAACAAAAATACAGAATATTTTTTTGCTATTTATTTATTATTTTCTATAATTTATTTTAAGATTGCTAGTTAGTCAACAAGTAGAAAAATATTTGTATTGTATTTTTGAAAAACAATATTTGTTATTTAACAATAATATTTTTAATATTTACAAAATCTATTTACTAAAGAAATATTGTCTTTACTTATTTATTGCGCAATATTGTTAATTTTGCGAATTTTATATATTTATTATTATTGCTTAATTTAATACTCGATTATTTATATTTTTTGCTAAAGAATTTTTTTAAAAAATAAATTCTTTTATCTATTAATTTTTTTTAAATAAAGAATAGCTTTTTTAAGCTTTTTTGTGTTTTTTTATACTTAGTTGTATCTTTTCGACTACAAAAATCGAAATTTTATTTTATATTTGTTTTTTTCTAATATATTCTTTTATTATAGACAAAAACAACTTTTTTTTAAAAATCGAGTTAATTAATATTGTTAAAAAATCGATATCTTTATATATTGTTAGAAATTCGATATCTTTAATTGTTAATAAGAATTTTGCGTTTTCTAATATTGCAAAAACTTTAATATCTTTAATTTTTTTTATAATTTTTAATCAACAAATTTTTGTCGAAACAATTATTATTTCGACAAATTTTCTTTTTAATTTGTCGATTTTGTTTGTCAATTAGATATTAACTACTTTTACAAAAAAAAAATTTAATAAATTAATCAAAAATTTGAAAAAAAGTCTTCTATTTGTTAAATGTACAAAAAAATTCAAAAATATATCTTAAAAAATTGTTAAAAACAAGAAAAATAACAAAAAGATACTTAATAATAGAAAAAAGATTTTATTAAAAATCTAAGATAAAATTGCTCTTATTTAGAAACTAATAAGTTTTTTTTTTTGCAATTTATATTAAATTAATTTTGTTCTAATATTTTTGCAAATAGAACAACTCGAAAAAGCAAATTATTTTTAATAACAAAATTTTTAGCAATAATAATATATTAATTTTTGCTTTAATTTGTAAAAACAAAACTATAGTATTTTTTGTCTCTTTTATATTTTTAAGTTAAAATATAATATCGAAAGCTATACTTGCTATATCAGGGTTAGAGCTTCGATAGCTAGTATATAGTTGATTGACAAGAATACTAGCTATACAGAACTAACTATGTACAGAAAATAAGTATAAGTACTATAAATATCAAGACGCTAGACGTTATTCGTAGTATATCCGAGACTAGAAAACAGAAATTCGAAAAATAATCGAAAAACAAAATTTGTCTAGTCTAAAATTGTAATACTATTTTTTTTTCTATTTGCAAGCTTCGACAAAGTAATATCGAATTTTTCAGTTAGTATTTTCAGTTAATTTTAGTTAATCTCGGATACTTGTCGAATACAAGTTTCGATTAATATCGAATATATATCGAATACTATTTGACAATTAAAATTGAAATTTTCAGTACGTGTCAAACGAAAAAATAAATTTGTCGAATAGAAAAAATAATCAAAAATTTTAAAACAAAATATACAAAAAACAATAATATGCAAAACAAAAAATATATATACTGCAAATAATATTCTAGTTAATTTTTAATTATCTTCGATTAGTATTAAATATGTCTGTCGAATACAATCTGATACTCGAAATTAAATATCGAACAACTGTCGAATAGTAAAAATCGAGTTTCGAATAGTTTGTCGAGCAACAGCAAGATCGAGAGAGAGAGAAAAATAATTAATTTTTAAGAAAATATCAAATATAAAAAAATTAAGAGAGTACAAAAAATTACTAACTCTAACTTTAAGAAGAAAATTTAGATTATATAACGCGAAAGTTGAAAAATCAATTATATCTGAGAGAATTTAGAAGATCGATCAGTTATATAATTTGAGAGAGAAATTAACAACAACAAGAAAAATAGCAATATCGAAAAATCGAAATTTGTCGAATTTTAACTATATTCGGACACGTTTGTCTAAATCTGCTATACAAAAAAAGAAAATAATATAAAAATGTTTTGACAGCAATTTATATACAGTTGTGTATATATTCAGAAATATTAAATCAATTCTGATTCGAAAATTCTTTAAAAAAAACAACTATAGAGTATCTAGCAAAAATACTATAGAAGCAACAGCAAAAATCGCAAATATATATCGATTAATTTTCGACAATAGTAATATATCGATAATGCGTTTTCGAAATTCTTGTTAAATATAGCAGAAAACAAAATAATATATCGAATTTAATTTCGACTGCAAATATATAGCAAATAATTTCCGACAATAGTAATATATCGACAATATATTTTCGAAATCGATTGTAGATACAATAACAAGAGCTATAGATATATATTAAACAATATTTAGACAGCAGTAACAATAGAACGCAGAAATATATAGATACAAATTATTCTATTTATTAGATTTTCAATTAGAAGATGTTTTAAATATTCAGTAAAATTCTGTTGTATTAGAATATTAATAATAAAAGTTAACAACAAAATCAAAGCAGTTGTTAGCTATAAAATAGTTTAGTTATTTAGATCTATTATTGTAGTTTGTGTAGTTTGTAAAAAGAATTTAATACTGTAGTATTTTGCGTCTGTAATTAGTAACAGTTAGATTTAAATTTATATTATTGTTATTTTTGCATATATTGTATTGTAATGTTTCAATATTTTTAATATAGTATTCGAAATTGTTGTCGATATTGTTAACAGTATTAATAAACAACAAAGATTTATTTGTTAATCTAACAAAAACTTGTTTTTGTTAAAATACAGAAACTATAAATAGAATACTAAATAAATTTTTATTGACTCGAGCAGTTCTAGTTTGTAAATATAATTGTTAATTGTTCAAATAATTTTATAGAGATCTGCATTCTTATATTTTAGAAATTTATATAATTGAGTTGTTTTAATATTTCGAATATCGAGTATAACTTAATTATCGATTTTGAATTCCGAAATTGCAACGCGTTTGCAATTAGCGAATTTTATTTGTTTAATTTAAATTTAGATAAGCTTTTAATAAAGAAAATTTTACAAAATTTCGATTTTTTCGACAATCTTGTCGATATTCTTTATATCGCGACAAGCTTCGAATATAATATTGTTAGAAAAAATTGTAAATAGCTTCAGATCTAATTGTAACAGATAGTTTTTAATAGCAAAAAATAATAATAAATTAGTAGACTTGCTAATATAGCTGTTTGCAACAAATTCGACAATAACAAAATAACTGATCTAGTTATTCTGATTGTACTGTATATACGCCCGAAGATATTGCTTAAAAGCAATATTAATATTTTCAATTTAATTGTCGATTTCTGAATAGAACGCAGTTGACAATTTAGATTTAATCTCTAATTTTTTGCAAAAATATTGTTAGAAATAAACAATAAATTAAATATTTCTGTTGAAAACAATAGTAGCTAAGAAGTTCTCAATATGTCAGACAAAATCGATAAAAATCTAAACAACAATTTTGATTTTCAAAAAGTTTATAAATATAAATTTCTTATTCTTAAATAGTCTATCGATTACTACTAAAATATACTGAAAGATCTTTTCTCTATAGCAATATAGCAACAGAGAGATAATAAAATTGCAGAATATATTTTGTTAGTAACAATCTAAAATAGATAGAAATTTTAGTAGATTGTATCTATATTTGTAGTATAATTTAATATATTTGCAAATCGAACAACTTCTAATATATTTTTTGACGTCTAAATACAGTATAAATCAATAGTAGTAATACTGTACTTTCTCGAGAGTAGTTGCTCGATCTAAATATTTAATATTTAACAGTTTATACTAAAATCTAATTGCTTCGACTCGAAAAATATTATTTGTATTTTAAAATATATATATTTTGTCTTAAACAAACAAATATTTAATATTGATTGTTAAATATTCGACTATTGTACAGTTTTCGAGTTTCAGCTTAATTGTTTTGCAAAAAATAATTAAAATTTTCTATTTATTAGTTTTTTTAGTTTGAATAATCTATTCTATCTTTTTGTTATACAAATATATCTTCAATATTTGTTAAACAAAAACTTCGAAATTAAATTCTATTTTAGACTTTTTCTTTTCTGTTAAATTGATTGCAACAGCAGATAAGAATTAAATTGTAAAAAAAATTGCAAATATAAATAGCTAAATTGTAGATAGAATAGATATATTTGAAAAAAAAACAGAATTAACAGCTAAAAACAATAAAATTGTAAATTAAGAAATTGTAAATACAACAGTAACAAACAAAAAAATTAAAAGTAGAAATTTAATAGAACAAAGTTTGTCTTACTAAAATAATATAGATACTGCAGACAATAAAGATATAAGTAATTCTATATTTTTGTTAGTTGTTAGCAAAATTTAAGTAAACTCTTTGCAAATTTTTGCAATTCTTTTGTTAGCAATTAATTCAGATTTAATAGAGTCTTAAAACAGACAGATTAACTTTGTTACTAAATTATAAATAATATTTAACAGTAGCAAAATTAATACGACAGTTTTAACTATATTCGATTCTAAATTATATTGCTTAAGAATTGTTTGTTGTTAAAACTAATTACAAAAATTATTATTATTAGAAAGCAAATTCTGCAATTATCTGATTAGATTATCTGACTTTGCGTCTAGTATATCTAATTAATAGATAATCTTAAAATTAAATTTAAACAGAAACTCGATTCAACAAGCTTAACAACAATTGAGTTGCTTAATAATTATAAAATACTTTAGATTGCAATAATCAATAATAATTTTAATAAACTATTTAACAGATATATCAATATATTCTGAATATTATTTCTCGAAAGCGCAAACAATAGTTAATAGTTTTTTGTTGTAAATCTTGTAGTTGTATTCTGCGAGCAATATAGTTTTAAATATATAAATTATTAAATAGAACAATCTATTCAAATCTATCTAAAATAGTATAGCAATAACTACAAAATTAAAAATATTGTTTTCAATTCAGATTTCTAGATCGAAATCGAAATAATACAGAATAGACTAATTGATAAAAATTTGTTTAAAAATTTTAAATACAAGATCTTCGAAACTGTCAAATTGCTATAGAAAACTAAAAAATTTGTTTTTGAGTTTACTAAATACTAACAAAGATTTAACTAGATTCGAATAGTTATAGATAAATTGTCAATAGAAATTAACAAAATCTAGAAAAATCTATATATTGCGCACGCAGATAGAAATTTTCTATTTAAAAATATATTTAATTTTCTTAAGATCTATTCGAATCTCTTCGATAATAATAATTAGATTCAAATATTTAACTTGTTTAACAAAAAAAATACACTTGTTAATATTTAGATAAAAATCTGCGTTATAAAATTTAGCAAAAACTTTGTTTATATAATTTTTATATTTTGTTTCGATATTACTGTAGACTAAAATATTATCTATATAGACAATACAGAAATTGTTTAAATAGAAATTGAAAATTTTATTAATAAAAAACTGAAATATAATCGAAACGTTATATAGTTTAAAAAATATTACAATATACTTAAACAGACTATAACAGATAATAAAAACTATCTTGTATTTGTTATTAAAATATATTCGAATCTTGTTAAAAACTGCAATAATATCGAACTTGCTATAGTATTTAATTTTGTATAATTGTTGCAAAATTTCTTAAATTAACAATAAAGTATTGCAATTCTTAACTATTAGAGTATTAAAATCTTTATAGTTTACGCAGACGCGCAAACTTTTATTAGACTTCTTAATTATAAAAATAGAAACAATATATTATAAAATGCTGTTACAAATTTGATTTTTGCTTATTATATTATTTAGATAGACTCTAATAATCTCTTCTTTTTAACAGAAAATATTATAGATTTTTTTGATTGAAAAAGTTGTTTTTGAAACAAAATTAATAGTATAATTAATATTTCTATTCGACAACAGCTTGTTAGCTTTCTATAAATTAAAAAGTTTAATTTAGTATCTAAATTTCGAATATATCTGCTTTTTTAGTTGTTTTAAACTAGAAGAATCTTGCTTAAGTTTTGTATAAAATTTATTGTAGTTATTAAAAATAATAGCTACAACATTTATTGTAATATTGCTATCTATAATACAAGCTAGATATCTATTGTTTTTTTTTAATTAATCTAGTATAGTAAAATACTCAGACAATATAACAACTATTTTGTAGTTTTTTTTGTTAACAAACTTTAAGAATGCAAAAATATTTATTTAACAGATATCGATTTTATCGAAAAACTTCAAAAACAAATATTTTGATTGTTTATATTAATTGCTAAAAAAATTTAACAATTGTTAATCTAACAAGCAGTATTCTATACAATAATCGAAATTAAACTCGAGAGATTGTATATTATCTTTGATTTATATATTATACTTCTCAATTCAGAGTATATTAAAAATAACTGCAAATTGTTTTAGTTCGATTATCAAATATTATAAAATATTAATATATTTGCTAAAATTAATAGTAACTTGAACAATATAAATAATATTAGAGACAAATTTGTTATCGACTAGATACAATTTGATAGAATTTCGAAACAGTATAATAGAAAGTTTATAAAATTTGACAAATTTTCTATTTAGAAAAACTCTATCGAAGACTTCGATATTAATAAATAGTATTATTTTAATATAGTATTTATCGGAGAGCAAATAGACTTAATTAAAACAAATTTTAATATAAAAATCTAGTTGCTAACTATTAAACAATTTGTTGTCGATAGTACTAGAACTAAGCTCGACTTTAATAAACAAAATCTTATTTTATAAATTAAATATAGTTTTGAGTTTTTTTATTGTTTTTTATATAAGTGTTAGTTTCTGTTTCGGACTGCAACTCTTGTCGAAAATATTTAGTTTTTTAATTTGCTAGAGTTATCTGAATTGTTATCTAAAATATTAGAGAAACTATTTTCTCTAAATACTGTTAGCTCGAAGTCGCTAATATTATAAGTTTTAAATTTAACAAAAATTTAATTTTTAATTTTAGCTAATTTGTTTTTGCAAAAGACGTTTCTATAATACAATCTATATTTTGATTTAAGATATTTTCGACAGAAATTGAGAGATTTAATTTTGTTTTTAAAAGTTTAAAATTATATTTCTATATTCTGTTTTTAGTTGCGAGTAGAGATATATATACTGAAGCTATTAATATTGCGAGCATCTATATTAATATATTTAGAGAGCTTAAAAATATCAATACAATTATTGTATTTATTAATGCTATCGATAGTTTATATATAGATAGAAATTCGAATAATAGTCGAACAAGATTTCTCTATTTGCTGAAATTTTAGATCGATTTTACAAATCAATCTAATAAATTAATTTAGAGTAGTATAGTCTGTCAAAATAATATAGCAACTTTGAAATCTATAGCTCAAATCTTTGTCGAATCAATATATTTTATCGGCTTCTGACATAGAAACTCTAGCTGCCGTAGATATAATAAGAGTAGTTACGCTTGCTGTCGCTGCCGGAGTTGTAAGTTACGTAAGTAGACTCGATAGATACAGTTTTTTTATTTCAAGAGAAAGAAAGCTCTTGTTTCAGTTAATATATAGTAGCTTTGAACAAATCGCATTGAGCTAAAGCGTTGTTGTATTTTTGTCGAAAACAATATATTATTTTGTTGCAAATACTTATTATTAATTTCGCTTAATTTAAATAAGTTTGCAGAAAGTCAATTTGAATTTTTAGCTAATAGATAGAATCGAAATTAATTTTTTTATCGACTCGAAACTTAACAATAGTAGCACTATTTTTATAAAGTAGTCGAAATTATTTTTCTACATTATTTTTAATTGCTTTTTAGAAAGACTGAGACATTTTTTGTTAACTTTTGTTAAAATTGTTAAGCTGATCAACTAGAGTACAATATCGATTTAATTTATTTTTGTTTTTTCTCTTAATATATTTGTTACAAAATTGAACAAAACTGCTATCTAGCAATTAATATATCAAAGATCGAATTAATATATTTGACAAATCTATATTGTTAAACAAATTTAATTTAGTTAGTTTGTTAATTATAGTTTTGTAAAAATTGAATCGAGAAAATAACAAGAATTCGAATATATTATATTTAAGTAAATCAAAATATTCTTCGAGCTCTAAATTGTTTTCGAGATTATTTTAATCTAATAGAGAATTTACAGAATAGTAATTATAACAAAAAACAATATTAATATTTGATTGATTTTTATTTGTAAAAAGTTTTTTGAATAATTTGCAATTTTTGCTAGAGCTGAATTTGATTTTGCTTTTCAAAATTGATTTTTTGTTAATTATATTGCAGATATAGATAAAATATCGATAGTATAAATATTTGTAAACAAAAATAAAAGTTCGAGATTAAATATATTTGAAATTATATAGATATTAAATAACTTATATTATTTGCGAAACAAAATTTTAGATATCGAAAATAGATATTGCTTAAAGTGTTGTTCTGTTGCGTAGCAAATTTTCTAGTATATAAAGACAAAAATATTGTCTGAAAACAACAACAGAATTGTATTGTAATTGCTGTTCTAGCAGATTTGCTGATTCTATTCTAGCAGATTTACTGATTCTATTCTAGCAGATTTATTAAATTGAAGTCGGAACAGTCTGTTGTCTCTCTATTCTAGCAGATTTACTAATCTTATTCTAGCAGATTTACTGAATTGTAGTTAGAACAATCTGTTGTCTATTTCTTCTAGCAAAATTACTAGAGAATAAACAAAATTAAATATTGTTAAGTTATATATTAATTAAAAGATATCTATTGTTGCAACTTAGTTATGTTTCGCAAAGCGTCTATTCTAGTAGCTCTATATTTAGAACTGCTTTAGTAGTTCTGTATCTAAAATTGTTTCAGTAACTCTATATCTGAAACACATTTCGAAAAAAAAAAGTTAGCAAATATAAATATTTTCAGAATACAATTTGCAGAATTGTGTCTAAAAAGATAGCTAGTATTATATTAGAATTAGAGTTTCGATAACTAGTATATAGTTGATTGACAAGAATACTAGCTATGCAGAACTAACTATATATAGAAAATAGATATAAGTACTATAAATATTAAGACGCTAGACATTATTTGTAGTATACTCGAGACTAGAGAGCGGAAATCCGGAGAGTAACCAGAGAGCGAAGCCTGTCTAGCCTGGAACTGTAACATGCTATAACTAAAAGATAGATAATTAAGTCGAAAAAATCTTAATTATTAATTTGTCGATTTTTGATTAATATAACAACTATTTGCTTGTAATTAACAAGAAAATTTCTACTATAGTTATTTTTAATACAAAAAATATATTCGAGTTTAAAATATATTTTAAAAACAAATTTGTCTATTTAGCAACTTATTTTAATTGTACTATAGTATAGTTGCACAAAATATAGTTAGCTAAATTTAATTAAAAAAACAATTTGCACTTTTGTTGTATTTTATTTGAAATTGCAATTAAACAATAATTTAACACTAATATCGAGAATATCTACAATTGCGTTTTGAAGCTTAAATAACAAAACTACTATTGTTTTTGATATTAAGATATCTTCTTACTTTGCAACGCAAAAAAGTTTAATTCAAATATTTTTCTTATATATTTGTTATATTACAATTTAAAATTTAGTATTAACAAAATTTATTTTTTAAAACAATTTTTTGCTAAGTTTTTTTGTAATATAAAAATTATAGATTTTAAGAAATTTTTGTTTTGTTTGCGCGTTCTAAGAAAATCTTTTTACAAAACAATCGAGTTCAAGTTTATTAAGAATACAAAATAACAAATTAAGTCTATCGAGAATACAAAATAACAAAATAAAGATATAATAGAAACAATATTAACAAACAAAAATTCTAAACTAAAGAAAAAAACAAGTATCAAAAAACGTTGCTTCGAAACTTAACAATTAAAAAATACTTAGAACGCAAATATAGATAAAAAAAAAATTGCTAAATTTTCTAAATTTTCGAAGAGCAAACATTGTTATTCAAAATAGTTAACTAAAATGCGCAATATTTTTTAAGTATCGCAAAAATCTATTCTCGATATTAAAAGCGTCGATTTTGTATAAATTATTTGACAAAGATACAATTTAAAACAATTAATTAATAAACAAACAATAATTTATATCTATATATTTGTTTGTAATTGCAATCGATTGTTTATTTTTGTAGTATTTTTTAATTTTGTTTGTAAAATATTTGCGTTGCTAGCAATTTAATAATAATATATCGAAAATTGCAATCAAATTTTATGCATCAATAGTAAAAAATTGTCTTTATTAAACTTTTAATATATTGAAATTTTTCTTATTTTAATAGAAAAATAAAATTTTGTTCTTAAACTCTATAGAAAGATTATATTTAAATATATATTTTGTCTATTAAAATTAGTAGACAAATATTAAACAAAACTTTATATTTAGTATTAAACTATTCTACTAAATATTTGTTTTTAAAAAAAGATTTTAGAACTTGTTTTAGAATTAAGAATTTATTAATTCTAATCGAAAATTAGAGTTGCAAAGCAACAAGTTTAAATATAATCTTTCTTATAGAATCTAACTACTAAGACAAATAATACGGGCGAAATTGCAACAGAAACGAAAGTTAAACAAGCTCAATTTAGCGTCAAAGTTGCTTCGCTTAATACGAAAGCGACGTTTATAACGTTTAGCTCAAAACTCGACGTGTAATCAATAGACTGACTGTCGGGTCGGGTTTCGGTTCCAACTTTTGGAATCGACTCGATTCGACAATTCCAATCCTAGGAATCGACCCGAAACTCGAGTCGGTTTCTAATATTTTGGACACAAATGTTACGCTGCTACTTCCTAAGAGATCTTAGAGATATCAGAGAGAGTTGTACTGTTAAAGAGATTTGTAGATATCTTCAGACAATGCAAGCAATTACTTGATAACAAGAATTGCAACTAGATGTAGCAATAACAATAAATAAAAATTTATTTTAAGTTAAACACAATCTATAAGAAAGTTGTATTCTAAAAAATCTATATACTATAAGATTGTTTCTGCTTTTTTGACTCTTTTGATAAAGTTATAGAGCAATACTATTTTTGCTTTTCTAAAAGAGCAAAGAGAGCAATCTCTTCTTATTTTTCTAATAAAATTGATAGAATATATGCGAATATTTGTGTTTAATTCTATTTTTTTGTATATTTTATATACTGTTAGACTTGTAATACTATTTCTCTTTTTTCTATATTTTTGTTTCGAAAACAAGTTTTGCATAATATCGAAAAACAAATCTTTTTTCTATAATTGCTGTTTTGTTCAACTAACAGAACTTAATATTTCTATTGATAAAATATATTTTTGTTGTTGTTGCAATTGTCTAAGTAAGTTGTATCAAATTCAAGAAGATTCTGATAAATATATAAAATATATAAAGAAGAGTTGCTTTTGTAATCTAATTTTTTTGAATATTGCGTATTAATATTATTTGAAAGCGCAACAAAAAGCGCTTAAGCAGTAGCTTTGTAATACTGTAATAAAATGTTGTAAAATATAGACAAAAGAAAATTGCTTGTTGTTGCAATTAGAATATATAAAAAAAGAGCAACAAACAATAATAAATAGAAAACTTTAAAATTTGAAAAAGTTTATTCTATTAGCTAAAAAACTAGTATTCGAACTGTTTTCTAAATCTTTGATCGATATTGTTTCAGAATAGATTGTCTTTTCTAATATTATAGAAAAATAGTTGTTTATTTTGTTAATTTCTTTTAATAGAATTGCTGTAGATAATATTGATAGTATTTTAAATTCTTAATAGATTTTTAAGTATTTTTAGAGATAGAATATCTTTTTTATTTGACAAAATATTTCTGATTTTTCTGTTGTAGAATTTTTTCGATTTTAAATTGTTTTTTTTTCTGTTAATAGAAATAAAAGATATTCTGTAAAAATATAATTAAATTTGCTAATTTTAACAATAATATATAAAATACTAAAAATACTTTGATATTTTTAAATAAATCGAGTTTGTAGTTAACTAATTTCTTAATTTTTTTAACAAAAAACAATTCGATTTTAATATAATTTAATTTCTTGTTTAATTTTCTTGTTCTGAGATTTTTTGTAAAAAGATATATTTTATTTTTCTTTTTTAGCTAAAATATTGTTTTTCGCTTCTTATTTTAATACTTAATCGATTTTTTTTGCATCTTTAAAATATTGTTGTATACTTTTTTTAGTATTGCTACTTTTTCGATAGCTAATTGCGCAGACAGATATATATACTTTTTTTCGAAAAAATTTAATTTCTTGTTATAGTTAACAAAAAATAGAGTTACTCTAATAATATTCGAAATCTTTGTATTAAATATTAATTATATTATAGATAAAAATAATATCTAATTGCTATAAATATTGTTAATATAGTATTTTAGATACTATTTAAAACTCTGATTTGTTTTTTCTGTCTAACTATTTGTAATTAAATAGTAGACAATAAATATTCGAAGTTTTGTATCTAATATTAAAAGAAATATCTTTTAATAGTTAGATATAAAAAGCTTGTCTTTGTTACTAATTAATTTTTTGAATATATTGTAATACTATATAAATCGATTTAATATAATATATTTTAGTTGTTTTGCAATAAACTTCTTTTTGTATACAATAATATATAAGTATTTAATAAGCTTATCAACTATTATTAGTATCAAATTATATCTGTTTTTAGTTATTGAATTTGTCGATTTCGACAATTTAATAATAAAGTTTATTGTAATTTTATTCTATAGCGATTCAGATAATTTTTGATATTAAATTTTGTTATAGTTTGCATACGTATTATGTTTGTTCTGCTAATAGCTAAAATATTGTTTAATATATATCTCGACAACTTGTCTTATTTGTAAAAACTAACAATATTAATATAAAAATTGAAAAATTTTTGTTATTTCTAAATGCTTTTGCAGTAATTTGTTATAGTATTTTTTTATATATTTGTTAATTTTGTCGATAGATATTTGAAGTTTTCTTTTTTCTATTAAAAATTTTTCTGTATTATCTCGAAGTATTTGTAATATAGTATTTAGTTTGTACTTATTTGCTAATAGTAATTTGTTTTTATTAATTTTAAATATATTGTAATTGAACAATTTTTTTGTTTCTATATAATTATTTCTTCTACTAAATATATCTGCTCTGTTATTATCTTTGTTTAAAGTATACTGTATTCTAAACTTGTATTGTTCGAGTTTTTCTAACTATTGTACTTGCTTTCTGTTAAATTGCTTAATAATAGTAAAATATATAAAAATTTTGTAAATTGTAAAAATTGTAAATTCTAATAATTTTTCTGTGTATATTTTTTATAACTTTAAGAAAACTACTATAGCTAGTAGTTTTTTATTGTAAATATTATAGTTTTGTTTAACTAATAAAAAAAAATTCGAAAAATATATTACTAAATATTATATATTTTTATATTTCTGACTAAAATATATATCGATAGCTAGATCTAATATATTGATTTCAATTCTATTCGATAATTACAAATTGTATATTTTTAATACTAATTTTTTCAAATATTTTAACTTAAGATTCTGAAATAATTTCTCTTCTACAAATCTCTATATTTATAGTATATTTTTTTTTGTAAAATTTGTTAGTAGTATTGTGTTTGCTAAGTAGTTTTTAATAAATTTCTTGTTGTAGTTTATAAAACTTAGAAAAAATTGTATTTTTTTTATATTTGTTAATAATTTCTATTTTCTAACTGTTTGTAGTTTCTCGAAATCTATATATATTTTGTGTTGTTTAATAACAAATTTAAAAAAATTAATTTTCTTTTAGTAAAATTTGTATTTCTTTGATTTAAGATATAAATTTCTTATATTTAGATATTCTAATATTTTGAAAATATAACTAATATACTTTTTCAAAATTTTTGAGTAAATTATAATATTGTTTAAGTATACTATAACAAATTAATTCAGATATTATTGTAATATATTATTAATTATTTTCTAATATATTGTCGAAGTGTTTGTAAGTTCGAATAGTATTATTGTATATTTATATAATCTATATTGTATACAGAAAACTATTTTCTATTTTTTCTCTATTTTTATTCTAATTTGATTGTATATTTCTTGTAAATTTAGTTTAATAAAGTATTTTGTTTCGAATAGTCGATTTTGAAATTTGCTAATATTAAGTAGTAAATATCGATTTTTAATTGTAATATTGTTTAGTTTTCAATAATCGATATATAGATAAAAAATTCTATTTTTCTTTAATACAAAGAGAATCGAATATTCTATCTGTAATTGAGATTTTTTAATAAATTTTTTTTTTGTTTTCTGTCAGATATTCGCGAAGCACTTCGAGTTTTTTCTCGAATAAAATATATATAAATTTAAATATAGACTGTTTGTTTGATTTAAATCTGATTTTGTAATTTTACAATTAATATTTAGAAAAAGTCTCTATTGTTTTTTTTTTCTAAAACAGATATTTTTAATTGTTGTATATTTGTAATATATATTTTAGTAGTTTTTTTGCTATATTAGATAATTCAAAATTTTCAGAAAATTTGTAATTTTATTTATTTATTTTAACTTTATAGTTCGACTAATTTTTGTTAGTATTTGTCGAATCAAACTCTGTTAGATTGTTTTTTTGCAAAAATACAAGTTTGCTGCTTGCAATCGATTTTCGATTTGTTTTTTTATCTATTATCGAATACTATTAATACGTAGATTGAATATAAATTACGTAATTATATTGCGCAAATCTAAATATTTGTATATTTTAATTAACTTCTAAATTGTATTGTTTTAATTAAGATATTTTTAAAACAATATTGTAAATAGCTATTTTTACTATATTAAAAATTAGTTTCTCGTAATATTGTTGAATAGCTATCGATAGTAGTTTTGTTTTTTTATTTACTTTTTTATTTCTATCAAATAATAGATTTCTATCTACAACTATTAGATTGTATATATTAGACTTCTTTTAAATAGAGTACTTTTCTCTTTTAACAAAAGTTCTAACTATAAAATTATCTATTATATTAGAATCGACTATTATAGTAAGTTAACAATTATTAATTTTAACTAATATAATAAAATATTGTATATATATTGTTAAGTTTAGTTGTTGTTGTTAAACTAATATATTGTATTTCTCTGATATATTTTTTATTAAAAAATTTAAACTTTTTTTGTTTTTGTATTGCAATCTCTGCTTTAAGTATCTGTTTGCGCTAAGCTTTTTTCTGCTGTTGTTTAAAGATAAATAGTTTTTTAAAAAACTATTTAGATTTTTCTTTGTTTTCTAGATAAGTTTAGTATAAATTGTTATAGTATTTTGTTTAACTAAATATTGTATATTTTTTTGCTTTTTCTATTTTCTTTTAGAATAGATTTATACTGCTCAATTGTTGTTCGATTTTATCGAAAAAAAAAATTTTATAGTAATATTGTTTTCTAGCGCTTTCTTGTATTTATTTACAATTTGATTTATTTCTCTGTTTCTTAATAAACTAGTTAAAACGTTAAAATAGTCTATAATATTGTTTAAATATTTGTAAAAGTTTTTTCAATTATATTTGTTGTCTAAATCTATTATTGAATAAAAATATAGTATTTCTGATTATTGTATTCTTATAGTTTTATTGAATATTTAATTAATTTTTTGTATAAATACAAATATCTTGTTTGATAATATTCTATCTAGAACTTTCTATAACTGATTTGAATTTTTTATTAGATAGTAGTTGTTGTTTAATTTAGTCTCAAAAATATTTGTTTCTATATTAATTTGTTTTCTGATATTGTTCTAACTATTAAGTATCTTTTTTAATATAGTATTGATTTGTCGACAATTTATTAAATTTTGTAATCGATAATCTCTTGCAAAATAATTCGATTTGCTATATAAATAGCATATTTTCTGAAATTTGTTATTTTGCTTTTCTCTAGAATTCTTTTCTTTATATTGTTGAGTAGAATTCAGTTTTATAGATACAGATTTACAATAGTCGGAATTACTATATTTCTGATTAGAACAAAATTTTTTCTGCTGATATTTAATTGTTAATTCAAAGAAAATTTCTGCTTTTTCTCGAAATTAATTATATTTTTTTTCTATAATTTTTTTATACAGTTTGTTGTTAAGATCGATAACTATTTCGATAAAATCAAATATATTGCTGAGAATTCTTCTATTATATATAATTTTATCTTTTAGATTGTTTTCAAAATTTTGTTAAAACATTGTTATAAATACAATATTGTTTTACTCGATTAAATTAATATATTTCTAAAATTTAGCTATATAGTCTACTGCAGAAATTTGTTAAATTAGATACTAAATTACTTTTTTTGCAATCTGTTTCTTGTTAAAGATTTTAAAGATTTTTCGAAACTCTTTTTTGAAATTATCGAAATTTATAAATATTGTATAAAAAAATTTGTTATAGTTTTCTAGATATTTTTGTAAATTTGACTTGAGTTAATATTGAATTCTTTTTTTGAGAAATATTAATACAAAAATTGTTTTCTTGTTTGCTGAAACAAAATAGAAAATAAAATAGATATTTATCTGTATAAATTAGTTTTTTAGATTGATACAATTTTTATAATAAATATCGAATTTATTAATTCTGATCTTGTTATCTTCTATAATTGATAGTTAATATAGTATTGATAAACTAGTACTTGGAATAGAAACGCGTTAATCTAATACAAATATTTTTAGAGTATTCAAAATATTATATTGCTATTTTCTAAGAAATCTTAGAAATATTAGAAAGAGTTGTATTGTTAAAAAAATTTGTAGATATTTTCAAACAATATAAGCAATTATTTAATAACAAGAGTTGCAGCTAGATATAGCAATAATAATAAATAAAAATTTATTTTAAGTTGAACACAATCTATAAAAGAGTTGTATTCTGAAAAATCTATATACTATAAGATTGTTTTTGTTCTTTTGACTTTTCTGATAGAGTTATAAAGCAATACTATCTTTGCTTTTCTGAAAAAGCAAAAAGAGCAATCTCTTCTTGCTTTTTTAATAGAGCTGATAGAGTATATGCGAATATCTATGCTTGGTTCTACTTCTCTGCGTATTCTATATACCGCTAGACTTGTAACAACAAATCGACACGACTCGAGTCGATTTTCGGTTCCAATATTAGGAATCGAATCGAATTGCCAAGAAATCGAAAAATTGCGTTATTATGTCAAGAATTACTATTTTTAGAATTAAACTTTACTTTTTAGTTTTCTAGACAAATTCTATAAATTTAAAATAATTATTAATTAATTGTAGAAAATAATAATGCATTACTATAATATATTATCTATATCTATAAGTGTTATAAATACTATTTAAAATTTTAAATATTAAAAAATCAATATTAATGCATAATTTGCATCTATAGATCTATAGATACTATTTAAATTTTTAAATATTAAAAAATCAATATTAATGCATAATTTGTATCTATAGACCTATAGATGCTATTTAAATTTTGAAATATTAAAAAAATAATATTAATACATAATTCGCATCTATAGATCTATAGATGCTATTTAAATTTTGAAATATTAAAAAAATAATATTAATGTATAATTTGTATCTATAGACGTTATAGATACTATTTATTAATTATTTAATTATTTAATTAAAAGTCTTGGCGATTCGGGTCGGTTTTTCGAATCGGATTTCGATTTCAATTCTAGAAATCGAATCGAATAGTCGGTTCCGACCCTAGAAATCGAATCGACTTTTCGGTTTCAACTTTTGGAACCGACCCGATCCGATTCGGGTCGAGTACTCGACCCGAACTCGATAACTCGACCCGACGCGGTCAGTCTAGTAATCAAGAACTTTGCTCAGACGCAATACAACTTAATATCTTCAACAACTTAACAACTTAACAACTTAACAACTTGACAACTTGTTAGTTTGCATCTATTAGTTTCAATACGCTTTTGTGTTAAAGTGTTGTGCTGTGTGCCAGTTATGTGTGTTGTTCAAGCAGGTAATCCGCTTTTCTACTTGGAAATCTATCTTTGAGACAATAATGTAACAACACACTACTATTATATAATTTGATTGCAATTAAATAGAGGCTAGAGCATACTACAATCTAGCGACAAACATAATTTAATCAATTTATAATTTATAATTAAATTGTTGTTGTATAATAAATATGCAAGTTATAACTTCGTAAATTACTTGCAAAAACTTGTATAAGATTTATACTAAACAATTGCATATCTAACACTATAATAGAATTTTATTCTTAGATCTAATGCGAAAAAAATATATAGTCTAGAAAAAACATAGATTTTACTTGTTTTTATCGGGCTTTGAGCTTCATCGTATCTGACTCGTTTTCTTTGTAGAATGTTGGCTTTTGCAGGACTTACCTAGTGTACCATGCCACAGGATGAACTATTCGCGAGCCTACTCCGCCCGCATGCAGAAGCTTTGCTGAAGTACATGCTCTTTCTGGATCTTTTAGTGATAGTGACGGGCAGTCAAACCAAAGTCCTGGCTTTAAGAGCATTAGGATTGATAAGATCGATAAGACTGATAAGATTAGAACCACAGCTTCAAGCAGCTTTTTCGGCAACGAACTGATCATCCAGGGCTCAATGGGCTGTTTGCGATGACGATGGCAGAGCTTGCTGATAGTCCAGCTCTGCCACGGTGGCTGTCCGTCACCGGGCAACCTCTGGGATCAAGTCTCAATGCAAGCTTCGAAGGTCTGTCACGATCCTCGCCACCATCCCGTCCACACGCATGCTAATAGTGCTGCAGGTCAATGCTTATCAGTGAATGCTTTTGAGAAACTGAATCAACTTGGCGAAGGAAGTAGGTTTGGACTCGGTTTCGAACCTCAATGAATATCATCTAAAGGTCGCATACAGCTTACGGCGTTGTTTTTCGAGCCCGAGCGAAAGAGACCTCCAAAATTGTAGCCCTCAAACATGTGCGCATGACGCCTGAAGAGCGCCAGAATGGCGTACCAATCACGGCCCTACGAGAGATCTCCATACTCCGATACCTACGGCATAGTAATGTTATCGACGTATTTGATGTGGCTGTTGGAGGAATGCTCATGGATGAGGTCTACATGGTCATGGAGTATGCAGAACAGGTTGGTAGCCCAATACCAAGGGCTTACCCCTCAGGCCCTCAAGAGTAATGGCGCACCTGGCTGGCTTATTTTCCTTCCGCCTCGAAGCGGAGGGAGTGCCGGTTGCTTCGGGCTTGTAGGATTTGGCAAATCTTCTTGATGAGCTGCAGGTCAGATTTACACTAAGCCAAGGTTCGTCCAGTGATGAAGAGTGAATTAAAGTTCGAATACTAAAATTACACGTAGCGAAATGTCTATTCCGACAGTTGCTGGAAGGCGTCGAGTATATTCACAGGAACAATATCATACACCGGTAAGCCGATTCCTCCACCTCTCAATACGCGGGCTAATTTCGTGGTAAAGAGACATCAAGATGCAAAATCTACTCCTGACCGCCAAGGGCGAGCTCAAACTTGGTACGCACTTAGGTAGGACTTGCTACTTATTCTGACATACTTGATGCAGCCGACTTCGGCATGGCTCGAGCCTACAGCCCTCGACCTTTGACTCCGGGGGTAGTTACTGTCTGGTATCGTAGCCCCGAGCTTCTTCTAGGGACCAAGAATTATGGCCCCGCGGTCGATATGTGGTCTGCCGGACTTGTTCTCGCGGAGCTTCTCCTGAGCACGCCATGCCTCACCGGTGAAACAACAATTGAACAGCTCTCTCTCACTCTCAAGCTCCTTGGATCTCCAACAGGAGACGACCTTGCGGCGTTCTCGGCAATGGGTTGCCCTGAGCTCATCAAGTGGCGGAGGGAGTCGTTAAATATGGGTCGGGTCGAGAACATCGAGCGCAGATTTCTAAATGAGACATCCCCCGAAACTGTGATTATGCTTAAGGGGTGCCTCAGATGGAATCCCCAAGCCCGTTTCACTGCAACAGAGGCACTCGCGAAGAGCAGGAACAAACACGCTGCAACGGCCGAGAGGTGGTGGAAAGAGAGTCCACGGGCGATTGGGAAAGAGCTTCTGCCCACATTTCCTGGTAAGGAGCTTCCAAACACCCTTCAATCTTTTTTAGACGTCCAAAAAGCTTGAGAATGCCTGAAAGAGCTATCCTTTAGCTTCAAGGGGAAGAGCTGACACCGAAATCTACTTAGAAGTTCGCAATGGAGCCGCGTTTCCAAGCCTAGAGCATCGCAGCAGAGTGATGCAAGCGAAGGGCGGCGCAGGCTCGATGACTGGGGAAAAGGATGCATCAAGCGGTTATGTGTTTGATTTCGATGATGGCACCCGCAGGCCTGCAAAGAGACCTCGTGCGAGATAGAAAGTCATAAAGAAGCGGAGGACCACCGGACCCAACAGTTAACGCGTTATTATCCTTGTGGTCTGGTCAGGCAATCATTCAAACCGTTAGCCCGTCACGCCGTGATCTTACCACGGCGGTTGTGACTTTATTACAGTTCTACGATGCGGACAGTACTCGGTACATGTACTTGTGATCTGTCCGCGGCAGTCCTATCATGCAAGCCACGGAGGATCTCTCTGCAGGCTGACCGCTCTTCAGAAGGACTGCTCAAGAAGCGATACCAACCAGTAGGTAGCTTGGAGCTTGGCGTTTGTGGCTCTCTGCTCTGCATGAAGCCGTTGCACGTTGATACAAGTGCCTGCCAATAGCATTACTGCACCGTATGCTCCCATCACCCTTACCTGCATCCGACTATAGTCGACTTCGCCGTTTGCACGATAAATGTGATCTCTTTACCCGTGCGTGATACTCCTTATCTGGGCGTTGTAGCCGAGTTGACATGCCTCGGGCGAGACGGTCACGGATCCTTTGGGCGGGGCGGCACGCGTGATCCAATCCTACCTCCCACTTCTCCCACGCCACACTCTCGCGTTCCACCCAAGTACGGAGTATGGAACTATGAGCTCGAGCGGATAGCTCTCAATTCTCCGGACTGGAATAATTGAGGAAGTACATCTGTGCGCACACTGCGATCAACGGGCGGGATTCTGCTTTCTACAATCTTCGTACAACCGGGAGAAGATGACTCGGAAAGCCGTA
>JAABUL010002295.1_pt1 | contig 32231 bp, 53 predicted proteins | sample 5559151 | NCBI WGS metagenome assembly JAABUL01 (sample SAMN10711876, study PRJNA513368) | rock metagenome | isolation source: Antarctica rocks | place: Antarctica: Victoria Land, Pudding Butte sud
GCGCGCCGGACACCGCGAGACGTGCGGTGCTTTACCAGCTACTGAGCCCTATCTCCGGATGATCCGATTCCAGGGCCTTCGAGCTGTTAAAAAGAAAAGAGAACTCTTCCCAGGGCCACCGCCGGCCAGCCGAGCAGGAGCTTGCGAACACGCTGGCGGACGACCATGCAAACCTGAGGCACGTCGCCGTGCGAGCGTCCACTCGATAACTAGCGATCATACATCGGTCTTTTCTCATGTTTACTCGTGGCGCCGGGCAGGGCCTGGCGGACGCAATGGCAGACGAGACGGCGGACCTGCGGCAGGTGGCGGCGGCGGTGGAGGCGGAGCGCGACGCGGCGGCGGAGGAAGTTGAGCGCCTGAGCGACGAGCTGGACCGGCTGCAGCGGGAGTGGGCTGATGACAGCGCCGAATTCAAGGTGTGACTTCTGCAAGGCTCGCGCCTCGACATGTTGTGCCATCCTTTGCATGAACACAGTGGCGAGCCATGTGCAATTGGTCACAGTGGCCCCGATGCTGCTGACATCGTTTGCGGGTGTTTGGAGGCGACGTTTCGGCTCGCTTCTTTGAACAGCTAGACTTTGAGGACCTGCTGCTTCAGATGCTGTGTGACCATGTGTCAATACTGCAGCACCACATCCATTGTCGCGCAAAAGTGTTGTTCGGACAGCACAGGTCTGTCGAGCATATGTAGGCGAGTGCATGTGCAAAGAAGGTTGCTGCTGGCGAGCGCCTGCGCTGCGTAGCTGCTGCCTACACTTGCGTGCCCGCCTGCGCACAAGCTTGCGAAGCAAGAGCCGCATTCGAGATGCTTTCCCGTCAAACTCAGGCAGGAGGCATCCATTTGTTTCATGTTGCAAATGTATGCATGCGGTCAACATCATACATTGGTACCATTTCCGCCTGACAGTGGTTCACCGCAGGAAGCAGCACGGGGCTGGAGACCACAAAGTGAAAACCCACACCGTTTTGAGCCGCGTGGACATGTGTGCCGGCATGCAGGCACTGGGTGTCCTGGTCGCAGGCGCGATGGACCGCTCGGGAGGCGGAGACGGCAGCGGCGGCGGCGAGGGCGGCTGAGGAGGCCGCCTGCGCGATCTCGCGCCGCGACGCCGACCTCGCCGACGCCACCGCCAAGTCCCGTGTTGCCGCCGCCGCCGCCGCAAAGGCCCTGAACGCTGCCACCTCCGCTCTCACTGGCAAGGAAGCCGCCATCGAGAAGCTGCGGACCGAGGCGGCGGACGCGGCTGAGGCGCTGGCCGCCGCGCGGCGGCAGGCGGCGGAGGCCATCGTGGCAGCAGACGGGGCGGCTGCAGCGGCAGCGGCGGCTGAGCAGAGCCGGGTGCAGCTTGCGGGCGCGCTCAAGGCGCTGACGGCTGAGCACGGGCGGGTGACGGCGGCGGCAGGGCATGCCGCGGAGGAGCTGGAGCAGCTGAGCATTGCACACGAGAAGGTGCTGGAGCAGGTGAGATTTGTTTGAGGAACCTGCGAGATGCACCGTCTCCGATTTGGTTGCTGCAGCACGTGACTGCGCGATGCATGCTGGGGCTATGAGGGAGGTACACAGCAGTGCTTGTGCTGAGAGGCTTTGCAATTCAGTAGACGGCGCTGCTGCTGCAATGGTGCTGCTGCCATGTTGCAAACATGCATCTGCTCTTCCGAAATTCATCAGATCTGAGTCATATTCTGATGTCCCGACAGGCTGACAAGACGGAGGTGGAACAGGAGCGGCTCGCTGGCCAGTGCGGTGCGCTGAAGTTGCAGCTGGCGGAAGAGAGCGCAAAGGCGCAGCTCGAAGCCTCCGCCGCTGCAGCAGCAGCCGCCGCGTCCGCTGAGCAGGCCGCCGAGCTGCGCGCCCACAACGACCGTCTCACCGAGCAGAACATCCAGCTCGAGGTGGGCTTTGACGTGTTAGCAGGTTTGCAAAGACGCTACATTGATGTGTTGGTTCGTACACAAATGTTTCAGCAGCCAGCTGCAACTGCCAGCTGCGTGAGCGCAAATAGTAGACCACATTATTCAAGGGAATTTCGAACTATCTTGATATCCAGTAACCGTGCTGCAGGCTGTGCTGAGGGAGCACCAGAGCTCGGCTGCGATCACAGCGGCACGCGCCGCGGCGGCCCGCGCGACGGCCGAGCGCCAGCAACGGCAGGCTGCCGAGGCGGCGGCGGCGCGGGACGCGGCGCTCGTGGTGCAACAACGCTTCCGCGCGGCGCGTGCCGCCCGCCAGACCGCCGACCTTGCTGACCGCCAGAAGGTGGGCGGCAACATGTGCTGCAGCAAGAACAACGTTGGGCACAAGTCTGCATCTCAATCGGGTTCTTTCTTTCGGCTCAGTTGCTGACAGCTGCGGTGCTGGAGGCTGCTGGGAGACCTTAGTGGGCGCCGGAAGCAGCAAAGTTTGTCGGACTGCATTGCGTACAGCAGCACAACATCGCACACAACAGCATAGTCTCAGCCGCAGCTCCATGCTGATTGTGCAGGCGCTGGAGGAGGCGCGGCGGGAGAAGGCGGCACTGCTGGCGCAGGCAGCGGCGTCGGCCGCCGCCACCGGCCGCAAGGACTTTGCGGCATCCCTGGGCATGATGCAGGCGCGCGAAGTGCCCGCATACAGCTGTGGAGCATATGTGCCAGGCCAGTCCGAGCATGTCGTCTGTCAGCTGGCCGCCAGCAAGCTTCGATCTGCAGCTGCTGCGGCGTGAGGCAATCGTGTATGCCTCTCTCTGCGCAGTCCTCGTCGAAGCTTGCCAGAGCTGCAGAGCACAATTTCGGCGGCACACGTAACACTCGTGAATGCCGAATGCGAGGGCATCCTGTCCAACAGTCGTTTGCCAATTTTCTGCATCGTTTAAACGGCCCCCGAGGCTCACTTTCGCTGCCTGTGTTTTACCATCAGGAGGCATGGAGGCGGTGCTGAAACATCAAGGTCATGCTCGCTGTGCCTCCTTCGTCAATGCTGCTGCGGGCCCTGAAATCGTCGTTCAATATCGTCTGCAGGAGGCGGTGGAGGCGGTGCTGGGCGCATTCCTGCTGCCGCAGCGGGACCTGCGCTCCCAGCGCGCCCAGCGCCAGCGCCCCTCCTTCCATCTGGTGCGTTTATTACCTCTTGCCTTTGCTTCCTGGATCCAGGCCTGTGCCTGCAAGTACAAGACTCGTAGCTCTGACCTGTCGTGGTGGTCAAGCTGCCTTTCCTGCCATGCAGGCATGCTTCATACAACTGGAACTTGCCATCAGCCCTGCTGCCCTGTTGCAGGCGGCGGTGGCTGGCTGCGTCTCGGCGCAGGCCGGCTCGGCGCACAGCGGCGCCTCCCACGTCCGCACGCCATCCGCCGGCGGCAGGACAGGGACGGTGCGGCGGCTGACGGGGCCGCGCCCGGCGGCGGACAGCCTGCCTGGCAGCCCGGCATCGTTCCGCGCCCCGCCCAGCTCCGTCGCCGAGACCTCCGTCTCGCCCACCTCCTCCATCTCCTCCTTCAGGCAAGCCTTTCGGGGAGGATTCTAACGGCGCGGTAGTTCCATTGAGCAGTATTGCTGGATTGTTTTCAGAGACCTCCGCGTTCCCGACCTCCACCATCTCCTCCTTTAGGCAAGGCCTTTGCAGGAAGGATTGGGAGGACGTGGTATCTGGTGCACCATGCCGTAGTGCATGCCGCAGCCTGTAACCACATTCAGGGCTGCAGACAGACAGAGAAGGGCTGTGGACGAGGAAAACTAGACAGAGAACGGTGTAAGACTTGGAATGGACCAAGCCTCAGACTGCACTGCAAGGCTTTGGTGCAGGGGTGTGCCTGCATGGACAGACAACTTTGCATCACCTGCTGCTGCTCGAAGACTAGAAGACCGCACGCGCTGCGCTGGCTCCAGCTCACCGGGCAGGTCTGCGATCATTCTGCACGCCTACAATCCAGCTTTTCTCTGTCCTTGCGCATGTGCATGTGCACACTGCGGAAAAGTGCAACTCAAAACCCTTTCTCGAAGCATTCGTTTTGCATTTCGCAGGTCGTTCCAGCCATGGCAGGCGGCGCCTGAGGAGTCGGGCTGCAGCACGCCCAAACGGGGAGACGGCGACGACGACGACTCAGTGCACTCTGTGGAGTCCCGCCCGACGCCCAAGCTGACCGTGGCGCGCTTGCAGTGGGTGAGGACCCAAAACAATGCTTTCTGGTGTGTTTTATGGGGTTTATGGGAGATGCGGGCGTAACTTCGCGACCCAGCTACAGGGCTGTCAACACATCTTTTGCGATATCACAGCTTCATATCATCATTGCTTTGCAGCCAGTCCACATTGACAGTCGTCGCCATTTGGTAAGCTCTTTACGAGTGTGCTGTTAGCGGGTTTGCTCACGCTCTGCAGGCTGACCCAGATGACCCACTGCGGCTGAGCCTGCGCGACATCGTCAACCTGCCGTCGGCGGCCGGCGGTTCCCGGCCCGCCAGCGCCGGCGGCTTCCGCCCGCCGTCCCCCCTGTCGTCCCCCGCCAAGACCGCCTCGCCCGCCCGCCCCGGCACTGCGGACAGCGGCAGCAGCGGCGGCAGCGGCCACGGCACCAGCGTCCGCCGCCACGCGCTCGGTGACCCGGCTAGCAGCTCGCTACAGGGTGGTAGCAGCCCGCATGCACAGGCAGGCGACAGCCCGCCGCAGGGTGGGCTCTTCGACCGCAGCGCCGTCGGCCGCAGCTTCAGCTTCACGGCGGGCGAGCAGCTGCGCTCGCCGACGCTGCTGGCGCCACGGCGCGGCCTTGAGCCGCTGGCGGCGCACGCGCCCGGCTTTGGCCGCGGCCCTGGAGGCACAGCAGGCTTCCAGCTGGCGGCGGCCGCCGCCGCCGCCGCAGAGGAGGCCGCGGCGAGCTCGCTGCAGCAGGCCGCCGCGCGGCAGGCGCCGGCGCAGCCTTGGGCGCAGCCGCGCCTGACGATCCGCATCCCTCCGGCGCCATTGGAGTGATAGCAGCCGGCAGCCGTTGCGTCGCCCTCTGGCTGGCACTCGCCCAATAGCCCAATACAGTGGGCTGCAATGATGCCCAGTCTTTGCAAGATGTGCAATGTACGTGTGAACCCCAGTCTGGGTGTGTACCTTTCGATGTGTGATCGTGTCTTACCATCGTGTGCCAAACCTAGGATGCTTGCGACATGCTCAGGAGGGCAGTAATGTGGCAGCGCCAATTTATAGTCGATCCTCTGGAATCCAATGGGTCGATGCTCCTCAGCTGCTCGCAGTCCTTAAAGGGGCCCAGGAACCCTGCACAGCTCAAAGGCCGCAATGCATAACTGCTTCGTCATAGTGGCGAGGTTCTAGATATGTGTTCTTCTCCACCGGCAGCTTCAGCCGCATTGCTTTTGTCAACAACCGTAGCACAAAGCACGAGATGGGCAGACAGGTGCGGCGTGCAGCAACATGAATCACGACATGGAAATCAATGGAAACTAAGAGTGTGTCCATCTGTGCGCATTTGCAAGCGGTTCAACCTGTATAAATGCACTTTGCTTGCAGGCAACAGGAACTCAGTGGACTGCGCAGTGCGCTCACCCAGCGTCATACGTTCAGGCAGGATCGTAGTGGCGACCATAGTCGATCACACAGGCCGATGCTATTAGATGTGATCCTATGCAAGTACGAGGAAACGGCTGCTGGATTATGCAGGGAACGTGTGGGACGCCTGATTTCCGACAACAATGGAAAATTGAGTCGGAATCCCCACTTCCGACACAGGGCCTCCTTTAGAAATCGCCTATTAAGCGCATTGAAGCCTGCAGAAGGCCGCCCTTCCAAATCACCTACCAGACAGCGCGTAGAATCAGCCAGCCACCTTGTCGCGCATCGCATCGCATTAAGGACGGCGTGAATCAGCACCACAGATATCTATCAAAGTCACAGCGTGCTACAGCTGCTGCGCTTGCGCAGTTCAGCCGGCGGCGGCGGCGGCGGCGAGGCTCTCGGCATCCTTGAGGTTCTAGCCATATAAATAATGCTCCACAAGTTCTGTGGCGACTGATGCCGTGCGGCTTGCAGACCGACGGCAGGGCTGTGTCAGATCCTGAATGCTGCTCATTGCCAGGCCGCTCCGGTGGTAAGGTATGTCTTACCACCTGCAGGACAGGCGCACGTCGAGGGTCACGTTAATAGCTGCTTGACTTGATTGTCATGCCACCTGGCATGAGTGCGCACGCTGCTGACGACGGCACAATATGCCCTGCTTCATTGAGCGTCGCACAAGCTGGGTTGAAGGAGCCACACAATACACGGGTAAGAAGGTCCGCGCACGCCAGGTCCTGCAGCACGAAGGCGGGCCACGAGAGGGCCGCCGCGTGGATGTCGTTGTTGACTGGCTGCGGCGGCACCGCTCACCCCACGGAGCACTCCACTCCCGAGAGTTGCTCCTGCGTCTTTGCGCGCCCCACCACCCTCTGCAGCTCCCACATGTGCTCCGCTCTGGAAGCCTCCTGCGCCAGATAGAGAAGAAGAACTGATGTTCCCTGCACGATGTTTTCCAGGCACCACACTCGAGTTCGCGCAGTATGCCATGCCGCCAGACGCATATTCCAGCCGCATAGCAAACGCTGGCTGCTTCAAGATATTTTGCAGCATTGCATTGCGGCACAGTCTGAACCAACAGGCAGCGAAGCAAACGTGTGCGGTCAGTCATGGAGCACTGACAGACGAAAACTCGCATGCGGCCAGAGTCCTCGTGACAGAGTAACAGCGGCACAAGGAAGGCAGCGTGCGGCGATCTGCGCACCATGACCTTGGAGGACTCGCCGGCGTCTGCCGCCTCCAGCAGGAAGGAGTGGCAGCCGTTGAGCCACCACTTGCCCAGCGGCCAGATGCACTTCACCTGCATGACCAACCGACACACCTTGGTATGTTAGCGAAGTTACATATGACACTGTTATGGCCTCGCCAGATGTGCTGCTTGCGTGTGTCAGGCAAATCGTGCCAGTGGACGGGCCTCTATTGCCGCAGGCACAGCTGCCCTCTGCCGAACTTTGCCTCGAGCCAGCGATTCCCGCCGCAAAACATCGGGCGCTGAACCAACAGTGCAATGAAGTCAGATGGTGAAAGTCACACCCCCCGGAGCTGCAGGCGTGTCGCACTTGACGCCGCTGCTATGAAGTGGCGCGGTCATCGAGCCCTTTGCAGATCAGGCTTCGGCTATTGGGCTTTTTGCGTGGGCAACGCCTCGCCTGACATGGGCACGCCCTGCAGATGTGCCGAGATACAATGTGGCATCTGCAACAGTAGCTTGTCGCGCGGGGTCCGCATGCCTGGTGCATGATCACGGCATGAAACGCTCCACACACGCAGGCTACCGGCTGATCAGTGAAGTATCGATTGGGTCTTGGCTCATCAAGACTCACCCAGAGAAGTCGCAACAGACAGGTCGTTCTTGATGGGGGCCGCCTGCGGCTGCCCACAATAAACTGTCATGAAAGGTGGTACGGGATAATGGCTGCTTGCCGCACCGGGTCGATCTGGTGTTGGCAATGCTGCGGGAGGCCTGCCGTTACAGTGCCACTGGGGCCAGCAAACGGCTGCGGCTGCGGTAACACACGTGCATATGCAGCCCTCACTCAGTTTCCTACGAGCAGGACTGAATAGAGTAGCGGCCTGAAATTTTCACGTCTCTGACCAGCCGGTCCGCACAGGACACCCTCCCTGACATTCTCAAAGCAGGTTCGAAGGAAGCTCAAATTCTGTGACAGCATGTGAACTCCGACACCTTCTCAAATTGAGTCGTGCCTGCCCTTTCAGCTGCCATTCACCTCTGAAAAGGCTGCCTTTCAAAGCGATGCCCATCCAGTAACGTGTCGAAAACAGCAGCTTTGTCGCAACGTTTTCGCATTTGCAGCCTTATCGCACCACTAGAAGCAGACAGCAGAGTGCCAGACTCGAACCATGTCGAAGTCGTGCGAAGGCCTGCTGCAAGAATTCGTCCGGTGTCTTCTCAAGAGCGACTGCGTGAAGGTGCGCGTCCTGTCCTGTCGTGTGCAATCCAATTTCTCAGGACCTAATGAATTGGAAGTTCATAGCAGCCTTTGCCTTCAAGTGTGCTGCGCTTGCCCCCGTCCTCGCTAGGTCGGCATGGGTGACGGTGTTTGCATGCCCCTCTACGAAGCAGGATGCAGTCCACTGCGCCTGTGCATTGCACAACATCTGATCCTCAAAGTTCCATTGCGCACAGGAGGGCAAGCCGGTCAAGGAGTGCGCTCAAATCGTGGAGGAGTGCCAGGGCCTGCGGACATCGTTCTTCCAGTGCAAGAAGGGACAGGCCGACCCCCGCTCGCGCATTCAGGGCCAGAAGGGCTATTGAAAGGCCGCCTGATTCGACCATCGTAAACGCCGGTTGACAGCTAGCCAGCAGCCGCCAGTCGATCGCCAGCCCTCGACGCCAGCGCCGCCATCAGCGGCCCGTCGCGCCAGCCCTGCAGCGCTGGCGGCCAGGTGGCGGACTGCGCCGCTCGCCAGGATGCTGCTGCCCGTGTCGCTCGTCCCCATGCTGGAGCCCGCGACGGCACCCATGCTGTGCGGCCGCTGTGCCGTGCACGCTCCGCTGCTGCCGGCGCGCCGACAGCTCTTCAGCGCCATTGCAGTCACCTCTGGTAGCGCATGCGGCAGGCCGCGGAGCCCCAATGACATAGCGGGGTGCGGCGTGCGCCGCTCCACTACGTACCGCTGCGGCAGCACACAGCCGCAGCGCGGCGCTGTTCTTGTCGGCGGCCGCAGCGGCACGCTGCTGCTGCCCCTCCTGCGCCACTTGCATGGCCTCGGCAAGGCGAGATGCGGCGGCAGCAGCGGCGGCAGCGGCTGTGGCAGCAACGGACGCGCCTCAGCGGCTCGGGGGCGGAGCCTCGCCGCCGGCGCAAACGCGCGGGACCTCGCAGCGGTGGAGCAGCTGGCCAGCGCGCTGGCGTGCGACAGCGACTCCGAGGATGAAGACTCGGATGAAGACGAGGACGAAGACGACGAGGATGATGTCTCTCTGCTGGACGTTGGCCGCCCCGACTCTGGCAGGTCGGCGATGCACACGTCTTGCTGTTGAAGCTGCAGTCTGTGATCTGCAAGGCAGCAGCTCCGCATCCACCGCACGCCACACTGCTGGACTTTTTGGACCATGATAGCGCCCTTCACTGAGGGCGATTGGTGAAGATCAGCAACCATCACTCTTGATACACTGGTGCAGGTTTGAGTACCCATTCGACGAGCCGGAAGACGACGACGAAGCAGCTGCCACCGCTGCCCAGATCGCCGCCGAGGCCGCGACAGCCGCCATCCCTCGTGTCTCCAAGGAGGTGGGGTCTGCCCCTCACAAACACCAAACAGTGGCAGCTTTGCGAGAGGCGGAGAACACCCTCTCCCTCTGCGATCGCGCAGCTGTTGCCCGCCATGCATCTGGCTATGCCTAGCAGGCTCCGCCGATGCGACTCTGCATCGAAACCCTGCATTCAAATAGGAGGCGCCGCGGGAGCTGGAGCAGCTGGTTGCGGAGAAGAAGGACCTGTCGCTTTCAACGATTCGACATTTTGACTATTCGACACTTGAATCGCTCTCACATGAAACAGGAGGCGAGGCTGGAGCTGGAGCGGCTGGTTGCGGAGGGAAAGGAGGACTTGTCGCTGGGCGAAATCACAGGCGCCTTTCCGTTCCCGCTGGACGGCTTCCAGCAGCAAGCCGTGGAAAGCTTCCTGAAAGGTGGGTGCAGGAATAATGGGGAAAAAAGATCGATTGCATGTGTAGCATGGGCAGCAGGAGGCACCAAATCGCTCGTGATGCAAGGCTGGTCCGGCTGGGGCCGGCTGCAGCTGCGGAGGAGCCTGTGCACCACACTGGCCTGGCGCACGGGCGGCCAGTCAGCGTATGGAGTCTTCTTGTGGCTTGAAGTAATGCTGTATGATCGGCTTGCCACTGCGCAGAACGTCGTCAACCATGCCCGTTAGCAGGGCTGTGGTGGTGGAGGCAGTTTCTGCAGTGCCACGTGCTGTGGCTCGGAATGCTGGACGAGTGTGGCTCGGAACGCTGGACGAAAGGCGAGGTTCTGCAGTGCTGAACTGCACCCCTGCGTGCAGGGCTGTCGGTGGTGGTGGCGGCGCCGACGGGTGCCGGCAAAACAGCCATCGCGGAGGCGGCCGCAATCGCGGTGCTGGCGCGCGGCCAGCGCGTTATCTACACCACGCCCCTGAAGGTGTCCTTGTCGGCGCCCTCCACTGACAAATCACAAGTGGCTTCACACACGATCACAGGCGGACTCGCTGTATGTGGGCCCTGGCAGCTTGCCTACCTGGGCAGCATGCATGGCGCATTCTGGCCTTGTTGGTTGGCAGGCGGGCCGAGTGCTGCCAGGATATCTTGAACTAGACGTGGCCGAGAGGCCTGAGGCCTGGGCACGCGATCTTCGGCTACGCTTGAGATAAAGAGATATGACGCCCACAGGCGCTGAGCAGTCGCAAGCTGGCGGTGACGCTGCTGCGCTTTGGCATGTCACCCTCCATGATTCTAGCAATGGGTGCTCAGGACCTGAGTTTGCCTTATAAATTGTTGTGTAGGCGCTGAGCAACCAGAAGCTGGCGGAGATGCAGCTGCGCTTTGGGGCGCACCGTGTCGGGCTGCAGACCGGCGACGGCTCCCTCAACATAGGTCAGCTAGCTTGGTTGTATGGGGCTGCTTTGTGGCTCTCACACACACGGCATGTCTTGCAGCGGCATGGTTGGTACCGCATTGTCCAGCAATGTCTGTGTGAATGTGCCAAAGTGTCTAAGCCGAGCTGGGATGTGTCATGCAGACTCGGACCTGGTGGTGATGACGACGGAGATCCTCCGCAACATCATGTGCGTCCTGCCGCAACCTGTTCACGCCTCTCATCCAGACAAGCGATGCTCGTGTCCTTGATCGCCAAGCCTGCATTGTGCTTCACTACCCTGCACTCGATACATACCCCAGTGAATGTGTTGACCAAAAGGTGGAACAGAAGTGTTGTCTAGCTTCGAGGGTTCGTGCATGTGACAGAAAACACATGCGCGGTCTGCAGGTACCGGCAGGAGGACCGGGAGCGGGAGCCAGAGCGCGAGGACCGCCTCGCGACCGTCGGCCTGGTCGTCCTCGACGAGGTGAGGCGCTTGTTGTCTTCTTCACACTTCAGCCGAAAGCACAGGTTTTGAGGGTGCAGGTGTCGAGGCGCAGCTCGCACCTGAGGACGCCGTCTGCTTTGAACCCAGGCCAGGTGGCAGCGGCGTTCCAGAACTCACGACGCAACTCGCCATCGTGAATGGCACACCATACATCATCAGCTGCAGCGATGTCTGATCTGCCATTGCAGCCGAACGTCTGGCCGCGCCATATAAGAACACCAGATGTGTCTGGACTTCTGCTGTCTTCAGCAGGTTCATCACTTGGGCCATCCTGGGTGTGGCAGCCAATGATAGCACACAGGCATGACACGTGATTGGGCTCCTCCTGCTAACAGGTGCACTGCGTGGGCGACCCCGAGTGGGACAAAGCGTGGGAGGAACCCTCAACACCTGAGAATTGGAGCATCGCATCATCTGGCGCTGACTTGTGCTGTGTTGCATTTTTTGAAAAGGTGCACTACCTGGGGGACCCGGGGCGGGGCAGTGTGTGGGAGGAAACCATCATCAACTGCCCGCCCCACATCCGCCTGCTGGCGATGTCTGCCACCATCGCCAATGCACAGGACCTGGGCGGCTGGATCTCGCAGGTGCCTTCTGACTTCAGCTGCGGCATCTTTCAAGCCTGCAGTCATACCAACGCCCTTCCATGCAATGCATGAGCTGTCTGCAATGCAATGCATGTGCTGTCTAGCGGCCTGCGCTCTGGCACATGCTTGGTTATTCTAGGCCGAGACTCATGTCGCCTGTTGCAGCCTAGGGTTTAGGGTTTATGGTTTAGGGTTAGCCTACAACACAGAAAGTGCATTCCCAGCTGCCTGCAGCAGAAGTCACTGCTGATCCAGCTCCACTCGGCAGTCGAGGCTGTGTGGCCGGCTGCAGGTGCACGGGCAGTGTGAGACAATCACAACGCGCTGGCGTCCGGTTCCGCTGACCTGGCACTTCTGCTACAGGTGCGCAGCTGTGCTGCTGCCTCGAGACCTTTGCGACCGTTTGTTGTCTGCCAAGACCTTTTTGCTGAGCTTCCAGCACTTTGCTGAGCTTCCAGCACTAGGTGCTTTGACATCATGTGTGTGTGTGTCTCGCGCCATCATCCATTCCTTGCTCTCACGCGTCTCCGCAAATGCGCAGCAACGGGGAAGAGACGAAGCTGGTGCGGCTGCTGAACCGCAAGGGCAAGGGCCTCAACCCGGCGCTGCTGCCGCCTGCGCCAGACCCCGCCGCCGAGTGGCGCCGTATGGACGAGGGCGGCCGACGCGGCCGCCGCGCGCGGCGCAGGTATTGCCAGGCAACATACGAAACAACGAAACATGGCACGAAGCGTCACAGCGTGGTATGAAGCACCATGCCGATTATTCTCTTGCCTTGCAGCCTCCCACCGAATGAAGCTGCTCAACGCAGTTGTTGCACCCGCCGCGCTCGGCGCAGGCACTGGAAGCGACCCCATTCGTTTGCAAAGTACTGCATGTCCTCCAGGTCATTGCCTCTTGAACATGTCTGAGGAGCAATAATTCCGTTTTCACTGTTCTTTTGGGCCGCAGGAACAAGCAGCTGGACAACCTGCGGGCGGGCGCATCACATTAGATTTCAATACTTTAGATTTTGGTGCTTGGTAAGTCGTCTTGTTGCCTGTTGCCGCAGGAACAGGGAGCTGGACAACCTCCTGGCGGGCGTCGAGGACGAGCCGAGCAACAAAATGGACAAGCGGGCGGAGCCGCCGCAGGCCGAGGTGGTGGCGGCGATGCACGAGGCGCAGCTGCTGCCCGCGATCTGGTTCATTTTCTCCCGCCGCGGCTGCGAGCAGGCGGTGCTATCGCTGCACGCCGCCCGCGTCTCGCTCACCAGCCCGGTGCGCCCGTTGAACATGAGACAAGCAAGACGGCGACTTGTCTCTGCATTGTTGATCCTGCACAGAACAGGCTGCGGGCAGGCGGTGCTCGTGCTGCATGCCGCCCGCATCAACCTGACCAGCCTGGTGCGTGCGACAGCCACATAAAACGCTTTATATACTTCACAAGCAAAGCGCCTGCAGGCGGTGCTGCCGCTGCACGCCGCCCGCATCACATAATCCTTGCAGTGGGTCCTCTCCCGTCTCTGTGCTATGGACGATGCACCGAAAGCAGCGGCTGCGCAGTGCTCCCTGATTGCTGGCTGCAGTAGGCCTTCCCTTTGCTATTTGCTGCACTACCGGCAATTAAAGCAGAAGTTGCGGCCCTGCAGGCGGAGCAGCCGGAGGCGGTGCCGGTAGAAGCAACGTCAACCATCTCGCTACTGGCACACCTTTCCCAAGAAACAAACTGTGCCCTTGCAGGAGGAGCGGGCGGTGCTAAACACAGAAGTCGCAGCGCTGCGGGCGGAGCAGCCGGAGGCGGTGCCGGAGGATCTGGTGGGTGCGCTGGTGAGCGGTCTGGCGGCACACCACGCCGGCTGCCTGCCCGCCTGGAAGTCCCTCATCGAGCGCTGCTTCCAACGAGGTGCGCCCCTGTCGTTTGTTCCCGCTTTGTTGTGTCAAGAGATGGATGTCCACGCGTCGATCACTGTCCGCACGCTTGGCGGCACATTGCGCCGGTTGCCTGCCGCCTGGAAGTCCCTCAACGAGCGCTGCCTCCAGTGAGGTGCACTCATGCATTGCTAAGCTGACGTGTCGCCTCCACCTGCACAATCACAGATTCAAGCAAGCATAAGCCCTCGTGTCCAGGCAGCCTTCCCCCGTGGCTGACATCTTAAGACACAGCATTCGGAGCTTTCACGTGCGTCTGGCAGGTCCTACAGCCGGCATGCACGGGGCACCCAGAAATCTTTATTCTGCTGTGTGGTTAGTGCCAGCAATCGGGGGAACTTGGTGTCCAGATCATAGCAGGTGTCACTTTATCACGTCGCCGACCGAAAGCGGATTTTTTGCAACGATAAATAGTGGCTGGGGATCATGCTGGTGCTAGCACCTCCTTGGTGACAACTGCTGACTCACAATGCGGTGACAAAACATTGCGCACACTGCTGCTGGTAGTTGCGGCGACAGAGTCTCTTGCAGCGGCATGGACATGATGGCAACCCCTATCACCTCAAAAACTGTGAATCCATTGGAAAGTCACGTGAGTGCCGGGATTTCGCAGGCCTTCTGATGGTCGTGGCGGCACTGAAGACGCTGGCGGCGGGCATCAGCATGCTGGGAACACAATTGAACTCAAAACCCTATCGCTTTGGACGCGTTCTGAAGCGTATCCACCATATGCAGGCCTGCTGAAGGTGGTGGCGGCGACGGAGACACTGGCGGCAGGCATCAACATGCCGGCGCGCACCACCATCATCGGCTCGCTAAGCCGCCGGCAGTCCAGCGGCCACGCGCTGCTGAAGCACAACCAACTACTGCAGATGGCGGGGCGCGCCGGCCGCCGCGGCTTCGACACCGCTGGTGCGTGCAGCATGTATGCTGGAGCGTCCGCTCATTCGCTCTATCGCTCCTGCCGCAGCAGGCGGATAGATTCCCTGCAGGGCGCTTGCAATCAGTTCAGCGCTGCAGACCTCAACCGTCGAGATCTCGGGACCTCATCGAGGACCATGGTTGCAATGTAGCCCATGCTGCTGCACAGCCGCTTTGAGAGCGCGGACGTGGCCGCAGCCATCATCGGCGCGGGGCCCTGAGTCACTGACGATGTAGAGGGCCAGAATCGCTGAGTACATACAGAACCGACATATCGCTAATGATATCGACAATCACAGTCAAAGGTGCTTCTCGCAGGCCACTGCGTGGTGCTGCACAGCCGCTTTGAGGGCGCCGACACCGCGGCTGACATCATCGGCGCAGGGCCCGAGCCGCTGACCAGCCAGTTCGCCGCAGGCTACGGCATGGTGCTCAACCTGCTGCACACGCGGTCACTGGACGACGCTCGTGCGTTCCTGGAGCGCTCCTTCGGCAACTACATGGGTATGCCAATGGTCGTCCCTTGCCTGTCATGCAAAATGCATGCCTGGGTTTGCCATGCTGGCCCACAATGTCAGGACCCTGCTGACGGGCATGCAGCCTGCAGGGGGAGGGCTGTCCCTTCGAGCTGCAAAAGTGCGATTCTGCGAATGTGCGAATCACGGGCACCGCGCAGGCGGCGATGGGCACGCGCGGCGGCTGCGGGACATTCAGCACCTGGAGGCGCAGGCCGCGGCTCTCGCAGCCGAGCGCGCTGCGCTTGAAGAGGCCACCCAGGTGTGGTCAGACAATGCGACACCTGCCACCCAGCACGCCTGTTGCAGGCCACCGCTGCCACGCCATGCCTTTTGGCAGGCTGCCTGCAGTCACAATCTGCAAGCAGGACGAAGCCGGGCCTGCATTTTGGAGTCTGGTTATGGGCGAGCGCAGTCACGTGACTGTCCGGAGGCTGAGGTGGCTGCCGATGTGGCGAGCGAGGCAGACGATGCATGCTGCGGCATCTCGCATCTCGCAAAGCCTGGAAACGCGTCAACAGGTTTGCGGAGGAAATGGCGCTATACGCAAAGCTGCAGCAGCGGCTGATGGCACAGGCAAGGAAGGAGAGGAGCTGAGTAAAGAAGCTGATGTGCAACAGAAAAGACCCTATACATACATCCAAACGAAAACAAACACCTGCAGGATGCGGAGGAGGTGGCGCTGTACGCAAAACTGCAGCAGAGGCTCCAGGCGGAGCGGCACGCTGTGCGGGTTCTGCGTCTGGAGGCGCTGCGCGAGCGCGCCGGCCGCGCCGCAGAACAGCTGGCCGCCGCCGGCCTGCCCTGCCCCATCGGTGCGTCGCCCTATGATTGAGACAATTCCAAAGAGTGTCTCCACCAGCTCTCCCCGCTTTGAGCTCGAGCTGCTTGTGAGCGCGCCAGCCGCGCTGGAGAGGCGCTGGCTGCTGCCGGGCTGCCTGCCCTGGCCACAAGGCCTAAGCATCCCCACAAGCTCCATGCTATGGTTGAAGCGCGAGCCACTGCGTGAGCCAGCTGGCCACAACGCCCCGGTGCAGGCCGCAGGCCGCCTGTGGCTATTGTTCCTCTCGGATTGCACTCGAGGGGATGCGCACGCCCGGATGCTTATCAGTCAAGCTCCTGTTCAATCAATGCCCGCCCCTGAGAGAAGCAGAAACTCCTCGCCCCCGGGAGAGGCGGAAAAGGTTCCACTTGCTCCTACAGGCGTGGACCTGACGCCTGGCGACGCGCTAGAGTCCCCAGGGGCGCTGCTGCCGGCGGTGGCATTGCGCCGCCTGGAGCCGCCGGAAGACGTGCTGGCGGAAAATTCCGAGGCGCCCACCTACTTCCTGTGCCTCGCCGCCGACAACAGGCACGCATCTGATCCGGACTGCTCGTATGTGCCAATTTGCGACGAGCTCGCACCCAGTATAATAGTTCGACCTTCGGGTGTTGGCTTGCTGTTTGCTCCGAAGAGGAGGTTTACCTTCCATTGTGTCGCCAGTGGCGCTGGACTTATTCGTCCAATTCTTGTGCCCTGTTCCATGCAGATTCCTGATGGTGACAGCAGGGCACATTGTGGGCGTCTCAGCGGACGTCGACGCAGGCGACGTATCAGCCAGCAGCGACAGCAACAATGGCAGCGGCAACGGCAGCGGCTCACCCTTGTCAGTGCACCGGGCGTTCGTCAACGCCTATGCCGAGGTCGGGGCAGCAGTCGAGAAAAAAGCAGGGGAGCAGGCAGCCACCGCCGGCAGCGGCAGCAGCAGCGGCAGCAGCAACAGCAGCTTCAGCAGCGGCAGGGCGTCAGCACCAGCCGCTGTGTCCGGCTGGGGCCGTCTGGACGCTCCAGACGACGCCCTGAGCAGTCCGACTGCGGATGCCGCAGTCAGCTCCAGCAACAGCAACGGTGCCTCCGCCGGTGCTTCCGCCGGCGATAGTGCCAGCGGCGACGGCCGCAACAGCGGCTTCGTCCTGGACGGCAGCAGCACGAGTGGCGGCGATGGCGGCGGCGGATTTGCGCTGACGGCTGCGGAGCTGGAGACCCTAGTGGAGGATGCGGGGCACAGCGCCTGGGGCGAGTGGGCCTCCCTGCCTGCCGGCGTGCAGACCGCGGCAGGTGAAAAATGAAGTCGACAGCCCAAATGTCTATTCACGATTGTCGTGCGCCCACTAAGGCAATTCCAGAGAGTCACACAGTTGCGGACCCCCCATCAGTGCGCCGTCCATCTCTCGCATGCCACCTGAGGCCAGCCTTCAGGTTGACAGCCCCTCTGCGGGCTGGCTAGGCCGTTGTGCGCAGCGGCATGGGCACACTGGTCAGCAGCTGTGCGGGGGCACTGCAAATGTCGAGTACTGACAACATGTCGCGGGACCATGCGCGCAGGCACGCGGCAGAGCGCAGCGGTGGCGCAGCGGCTGCCGCCGCCCAGCCACATCGCGGCCATTGAGGTGGACCCCACCCTGGAGCAGGCTTTCATGGACCAGCGCGACCTCTCGCGCGAGGTGCGCTGGATGCGGCTGTGCTGGATTGGCGGCTGGACTCCCCGCCTGCAACTGGACGAGGCACCTGTTTGCAAGGCAGCATCAAGCCCGCAGGGCGACGCACGCGCCTGCAACGTGCAAGGGGCGATGTTGGGCAACTGCTCACATGCACGATGCAACAGTGCTGCTATGCACTCCTGCACTGAGGACATGCACCAGGTCTTCTGACAGGAATCTGATTCCGTGATATTGCTGAAACCCGCAGTCTACCTCCACCTTTTCACGTGAAATGAACGAGTATGAACGCACGTCAAGCGGCAGCTGAAGGGGCGATGGAAGGCGGCCGCAAAGGAGGCGGACCGGCACAGTCATGCAATATTATTATATACTTTGCAGAGCCTGAACATGTAGTCGACGACAAACAGGTGAAGCGGCAGCTGAAGGGGGTGCGGGGCAAGGCGGCGGCAAAGGAGGCGGACCGGCGCACGCGGCGACTGGCACTGCGGGAGGAGCGGCTGCAGCAGAAGCTGGAAGCGGCGCGTGAGGCTCTGGACGAGCAGCTGTCCAACGGCTGGCGCACCTTCGAGGGCCTGCGCGACGTGCTCGTGCAAGCTGGTGTGTGTTCTTGGCCTGCCAGCAGCGATTTTCATTTGTGACTCTGTCTCCAGATCCGTTTGCTGTGGCATGTCTTCCGAGGGCCTGCGCGACGGGCTCGTGCCAGTTGATGCGACTCTGCGAATGCATTTGAGTCTCGTTCCTCTGTGGTCCTTTGGACCCCTGTTTGGTGCACCGTCGAGGGCTTGCTTGATGTCCTGGTCCAGGCTTATGCGGCGGCACTCACGGCAGCAGAACCCTTTCGGTCCGCGACCACTTGTGATGACTTCCGCATGTATTGTGACGTGTTTCTTCCCCTTATGTTTTGATATGGTTTTTCCCAAACACAGGCGCGCTGGAGGAGGGGACTCTGAAGGCGCGGCCGCTGGGGGAGGTGGCGCGGCAGCTGAACGGCAGCAACGAGCTGTGGCTGGCGGCGGCCCTCGCGGCGCCGGGGACTGCAGAGCTGCAGCCGCCGCAGCTTGCCGCCCTGTGCTGCGGCCTCGTCGCCTCGGACGTGCGCTGTTTGTTGACTTTGCTGGATGGCTGAACCAAACTCCGCATAGTTGACGGCGGAACTCCAGCCGCCGCAGCTGTGCGCTACCCATATGTGTACCGTGACAGAGTGAACAGCAGATCGTGTACAGCAAGGCGCCCAGCACGGTGGAGCTGCAGCCGCCGCGGCTGGCCGCCCTGTGCTGCGCCTTCGGACGTGCGCTTCGACATGCAGGATGCTATCGTTTGCCGTGTTGCCCTGTGCGGACGGCATGTGACCGCAACATTCCTCCACCTCGACCCCTCAAGGCACAGGCTGGCTGCCAAAGGGAGACTGCTAGGTCTGAACCCAGTTGCTGATGACGCTGCTTCTGAAGTGGCGCACATTGAAACTTCGTCAGAGCCGTGTAAATCAACTGGCCCGCAGGCGGTGTCGCGGCCGCAGCTGCGGTGCGCGTACGAGGCCAGCGAGCCGGTGTGGGCAGCGGCGCAGGCGCTGGCGCCCGACCGCGCAGCGCTCGCCGAGCTGCAGGTCGCGCACGGCATCGAAGCCCCCCTGGAGATCGACCTCAGCCTCGCAGGTGCTGTTTATTGTTGTCATAGCTTGTACTGTGTCATCTATGCTATCTATGTGTGAGGCGGTTGTGAGGTTGTGCCATCGCTGGCTGGTAGAGGCGCGGGCAGAGGGCGCCCCGGGAGTCTGTCTCTATGCACCAGCCATCGAAACTCAAGCTAGCAGGGTACATCCGAAGCACATGATCGTCTGTGGGCAGGGCTGGTGGAGGCGTGGGCGGAGGGCGTGGAATGGGAGGCGGCATAGGGCCAGCTGTCATGCAGCAGCCAACCCCAGGTGTTTTATGATAGCGCAGTACATCACATCAAGTAGTACATTGTTTCATGAGGGCTTTCCCGTGTGCAGGGCTGGTGGAGGCATGGGCGGAGGGCGTGGGGTGGCAGGCGGTGACAGATGACTGCAATCTGGACGGCGGCGACATCGCCCGCTTGCTGTCGCGCACCACCGACCTGCTGCGCCAGGTGATGGCAGCCGTGTGTGCATGCTTTTGCTCGGCCTTGGAAGCAGGGACCTCTGCCTTCAGTCTCTGGTGCACCTGCCTGCTTGGAGCTTCTCTGCTGTTGATGTTGCAGACAGCACGAGGGAACAGACGGCTGCGTTGCATGCCACGCCACTGTGCGCGTCTGTTTAACTTGGATTCTACGCGCTCATGCTGCGCTCTGCCGCGATGCAGGCGGTGCACGTGTCGCAACTACAGCCGGAGCTGCGGGCTGCCGCGCGGAAGGCGTTCCGTGCCATGGACCGGGCGCCGATCTCGGACCTGCTGCGCTAGGGCCGCATTATGTCTGCCGCCAGATTTGGCATTTCCAGACGGCCCTGCTGCACTCCAGGAGCGGTGCCCACCAGCAGAAACGGTCTTCAGGGCAGGCGGTCAGGTGGTTTCGAGAAGCAGCATGGCTGTTCGTGTCAGGAAAGTTGCAGCACATCGAACGTCATGCAGATTTGGCTTGAGCAGAACAAGAGTGCAGGCGCAGTCCAGTTGCTTTGAGAAACCAGTTGCAGCGTGTCCCTTCACATGTTCTCAACAGCGCCGTTTCGATACCAACGACCAAGGCCTTCAAGTATGTAGGGCTGCAAGAATGTCGGGTCTGCAAGAATGTTGACCGTCTGCCGGCCAATGTGTCAACAAGTAGTCGAATCATCCAGCCAACACGACCTCATGTGGCGCCAACCGTCAAAACTGGCTAGCCATTCAGCATGTCTACTCGACCGCAGTGCTGTCAAAATTCAAATGTCTTCCGATCCCAGTCCGCCTTTGGCTTGTATCCTCGAATCTCCGCTGCACCATTGGCTGTGCCGCCAGCGCCTTGCCAGTGAGGTTCATGTTGGCGCGACGCCAACGCCATACGCCGCTGTCAGGCGGCAAGACCGCCCACGAAACCAGACGCCTCGCCTAGCGACCGCTGGGCAGTGCCCTGCGGTTGGTACCCCGCTGCTGCAGAACATTCACTCACAACCACGTCAGCGCCAGCACTCAGGATTGCACTTATGGATGGCACGCTCCTACACACGTTCATGCACAATGCCACCGCCACAGACTCAGGCGCATGCTAGTGCACACGACTCTTCTCAAAATTCGTGTGAGTGCGGCGTGGAGCACGGTCACATTGGGCGCGGCACACACTGGTAGGCGTCTTCGACAATTCAACCCCTGACAGTGGGCTGGGGTGGGCTCTAGGGTGATGCCGTGGCAGGGCGGCTGACCGTTCCAAAGCTGGGCAGGCCGCCGGGCGAGAGCACCTCCACCCGGCTCACGCTGCTGCTCGGCTTCACCCGCAGCTTGTTGTCCGTCCAGCCTGCGGCAGCACAGATAAAACAATTGGACGAGGAAAGCAATCACGCTTTCGCCATTGTAGCTCACGCTGCTACTCCGCTTCGCCACAGCTTAGCTGTCCAGCCTGCACTGGCAGAATGGACTTGTTTTGAGTGCACAGCAGACTTGTTGCCTGAGCATTCGAGGCGGTTCACTCCACTCCTGGCAGGGCCATCTTGCAGCGGTGTGAGGCGCAAGGCGGCGCTGTTGGCGAGACTCGGTCGCTGCGGACCGATGCATTGGAGAAGGCGCACCCTTGAAGCCGTTAGCGACGGTGAAGGCGCGGCGGAAGCCCTTGGAGGCGAGGCGCTTCGCGACGTCCTTGGCACGCCCATTGTTGTTGTCCAGCAGCAGCAGGGTGCTGCCCTTGCCCACCTTCTTCAGGCTCGCCACCTCCTCTGCCGTGACCTGCGAGTCGCCAGTCATAACAAGTGTGATCAGGTAGCGGGCTGTCATGCGTTGAAACCCAATGGCAGCTCTGCTCGGGGCATGCTGGGCAGGACGGCCCTGCATCTGGACGTGGGAGTTCTCCTGCATCTGGAGGTGGGCGTGGAAGCTCTACCTGCCTAGAAGATAGTTGTGTGAAGAGGGTGACGCAGAACCAACAGCAGCTGCAGACGGGGCATGTTGCGCAGCTGCCCACGCAGCTTGAAGTACTCCACTGGATAACTGACAACCGAAAACCTTATAAAGGAGGGGAGGTTGCCGCGCGAAGTGTTACCAGCAGTTCCAGGCGGGGCACGTTGCGCAGCTGGCCGCGCAGCTTGCGGTCCTGCACCTCTGCGTACTCCAGCTCGATCAGGCGGCCGCCCCCGGGCACATCCAGCGCGCCGCTGTTCTCCTTGTCCCTGCTTGGCCAGACACATTTGCACGGTTGCAAGCAGCGGATGTTCACCAGTCACGCTGATGCTCGATGAGGCGGCGGCCGCCGCCCACATCCAGCACGCCGCTGTTCTCCTTTGTCCCTGCTCAGGACGTATCATGGCGTGGGCAAAGCGACTGCTTCGAGCTGATTCAGCGACATACTGGCATGCATAATCATTGACCTTCCGATCAGGGTGACGATGCAATGAGACGGGGCATGTATTGCGAGCATGCGGAATCTGCGGCATCTGCGGCGGTGAGCTGCATCTGTGCGCACCAGGCGGAGCGCAGGTCGATGATGTAGGTGTTGCCGCGGGTCGACACAAGGTCCGCAGAATTCTCCTTTTCCGGTTCTGTTCCCCACATCATTCCTGTGCGTAGTTATGGAGCGTTGTGTGGTCAGCTGTCTGCGCGCACCGAGCAGAGCGCAGGTCGACGATGTAGGTGTTGCCGCGGGTGGAGACCAGGTCCAGCGCCGCGGGCGCCGACAGGTCGCCGGCGTAGCCGCGCAGACCGCCAAACACCAGGCCCAGCAGCGACGGGGCCTGCCGCAGGAGATCATCCGGTCAGGCACGTGCCAGGTTCTGTGCAGACGCAGAAGCCGGCGACGCACTGTGCAGGCGACACCACCGGACAGATGTGTGCGCGGAACAGGAAGTGCCTGGACCAGCATCACGAATGCTGCCGGCAGGCTCGAGCCACCTGCACCCTCGCTCACCCCAGGCAGGCGCACCGCCCTGATCACCCAAGTCACCATGCTGGCAGGCAGAGACTGGACCATGGGCGTTTCAGGGGCGACAGCTGCGACAGGGTGCAGAACATGCAGCATTGTGAGGAAACCGTCCAGGTGGTCGAGGGCGAGGCCGCCGACGGCATACTCCTCCAAAAGGCGCTTGACCCATGCACTCTGAACCCTGAACCATGTAGTCGTTTTGAAAATAAACAGGACTCACCAGGTAGTAGAGGGCGAGGCCGCCGACGGCGTACTCAGCCAGCAGGCCCGGCTCAGTGGTGCGCACGAAGCTGACCGCGCTGCTCAGCGCCGGCCGCAGCTGCGCAAGCAACAGTCTGGGCCTCAGGAAACTTCTGGAACACCCGAGGACAATACTCTGCTGGAGACGGCAGCGCTCCACACCCGCAGCATCTGTGAATCGCCACGGATCGGGCCTGCCGACAGGCAGGCAGTGTTGACGCCCGTCGCTGCCAAGCAGTCTTGTGCACAGTATTCAAGGGCTGGATGGCTGAGCACAGCAGTCCGTATCGCTTCCTCGTCAGGCGCTGCGCATCTCAAAGTCGCATGGGCACTGCAGCTTTCAGCACACCTGGTCGAAGATGCCGCCGGCCTGTTGCGAGGCCTCACGCGAGGCGCCCGCCACGGCGTTGGTGTCCAGCCCCTGCTGCTGCAGCAGCCGCTGCGCGTCCGACAGCGATGACTGCGCACATGCAGGCCGAACACTACTTGAAGTATCATGTGGAAGGGGTAACATCCGAAGGGTCTGGGGGCCAGGCATGCTGGCACACTTCACAGCTCTGACCGTCTGCCGCCGGCTCCGCCGCTCTCTGCTCGGTTGCCTCAATGTCATCTGACAGTGGAGGTTTTGTGCAGACACACAACAGTTCAGGCAGCAACAGTGTCCATGGGCCCCTCGTCGCCGCTCACCTGCAGCTGCGGCTGCGCCTGGCGGAGGGCGGGGCCCGCCACATCGCGCACTGTGTCGATGGCGGTCTTCACATATGGAGACACCGTGTCCGTGGCGCTGCGCACGTACGGGCTCGCCTTGTCCGCCGCCTGCTCGACCGTACATGGCAGCTCGACGCCATGCATGCTAGGTCGTGTGTCATGCAATGATCATGGGGCTGCAAGCCAAGGAGCAGGCGCCTGCTGCTGGAGGTGTAGCACAGCGCAGCAATACTGTGGTGCCGCCAGTGCAGGGCTGCCCTGCGCACCTCCTTGGCGTACTTTGCGCCGACGCCCGCAACATCCAGACCCTGCTGCACGTAGCCGCCCGCCGCCTGTATTCCATGACTGGAACTCATCAGAACAGGCGCCCACGCATGATGCATGCAATCGTTGCAGCCCGTCTGACACTTGGATGGCACTGCTGCCCTGCAGGCCAGTGCCACTGCGCCCGCTCTGCGAAGAGTGCTGCTACCCGGCTGGATCTCCTGGTCACTCCTGCTGATCGGCCGCTTCCTCTGGACGTGCCCCCAGTCCTCCTGCCGACGTTGCAGGCATTGGTGCAACGCAGGTGCCGACGCGCGCCAACAGCTGTCGCCCACCTTGATGGCCTCCACGAGCTGGTTGACGGCGCCGTCAACAGACAGGGCGCCGGCCGCCGTGCCGGCGCCCGCCACCGGGATGCCGCTGCCGGAGGGCGTCACTGATTCCGCCAGCGCCTGGCCCGCGGCGGCCATGCTGAGGGTCATGACGCTTGCTGCACACAGGCACAGGCGAGGGTGTTCAGGCGCGACCGGCGCAGCGGCAACAGGCCTGCCGCATGCCTGAGTGTGTGCGGCCGCTGATGCCCCGTGGGAGCGACGGCATGTGTGACTGCCTGGAATTGATGTAGCTGCCTGTTGATGAGATGAGCACGCTACTTCAGAGCTGCTGCAAGCCCAAGTTTCTCCCGTCCCATGCCTGCCATGTCACTGGCTGCCATGCGGCTAGGCGGCACGAGTCTGATTTTGACCCCCGAGGGATCCGGTGCAAGCAGGCCTGCATGCATGGTCGTGGAGCAATCCTGCACGCCGGCATGTCCGTGCTGTGTTTGACATCTGAGTTGACTCGCCGACCGACCGGACAGGACCCGGAATGCATGGTGCCACAGAAAGCACCTCGAAAGCTATGATCGCGGGTCTGCACTGCCACCCGCACCCAAGAAACCGATCTCGAAGGTAGACAGCGACCTCTATTGCACCCCCAGCCCCATTGGGACAGAGACACACCGGGCAGCAGAACAATCTTGGAGCCGTCCTCTGCACGCTTTGCAGGTGCCAGCACGGCCGTGCGGCCGACGCGGGGCGCCACGAGCGGCCTCTGCCGCGAGAAGGCTGGCGTCGGACGGGCCGCCAGCTCGGCGCGGCCGCCCAGCCGCACGTGTTGTGCGGTCTGCATTTTGTGATGAGGGCTGTGGAGGTGCGGCAAGTGCGGAACGCGGTGCGCAGCGCCGAAAGTGTACGATACTGACGGTTCCGTTACTTGTTACGCACACTTCTGATCGACGGCAGCTAGGTGGCACAGGAATGAGCGCGCAGGCGCGCAATCTCGCATGCATCATCGGATGGTCTTGATTCTCGGGGAGGATGATGAGAAAGCATGCCAATATTCGCTATTCACCCCCTGTCCCCCGCCCCGTGGATAAGTAGCTGTCCTGCAGCAGGCAGCACGCTGATCACAGCACAGCATAACAGGTTCTGGTGCATGCTGCAACAAACTTCATGTCTCATGCGCCCTGAGCGAAAGCATGGGAAGACCGGGACTCGCCAGCCGCCCGCGCAGTGCGAACAATAGCCCCCCCAGACGGACAGCCGCTCCTATATCGCCCGTTGCATCTCCGACACGAAGGAAGATTGTGAGCGCGCCTCCCGTGGACGCGCCGCTGCAGCCTTCGACGCCGCAGGAGAACTCTGACGATCCAGACTCCGGCAGCGGAGGCGGCAACAAGCCACCCAGCCAGACCTACGGCGATCCGGCGGTGGGAGGTCAGTGTAGAGCTGGCTGGCGTGACCCACTGCCAGTCCGGTGCTGATGCTTCTCTATGCGAGCTACCCTTATGCTGCTGCGTGCTGCACCTCCGTCACGACCTGCGTCCTTGTGTCACTGCGCAGGGCTGTCCCAGCTCTCTGACCTTGCTGACGGCCACATCGGCTCCGAACCCGGCTGCCGAGCGGTCTCGCAGTACAAGGCGCCACCCTCTGTCCAGATGGCCATCAGCAGCCAGAGCCAGGTGGGTTTCTGGACTTCTCTCCCGAGAACCACTGTCACAAGATCCATCTGAGGGCTCCTGAGAAGTCTGCAGCAGGCCCCTGCAGCGAGAAGCAATATCCACTGCCGCGAAACACTCTGTAACAGCAGAACGAATACAAGGCGAGCCTGGCTGAGCAATTTGGTTTGGCTTGGGAAGTGGCCACAGCGCGCCGCCGCAGTACAGGACATGCTGTGCATATTACAGGAGCGGCTGGAGGTGGACATTGGCAATGACCTGCCCAGCCAGCCGGACATACCCACGCCGCGCATCCCAGACGGGCCGCCGGCGCCGCAGGAGCCTTTCCTTCCCCAGCATGCCGAAGTGGTGCGCGGTTCGATTTACCGCACGATGGCACCGCGCTGTGCACGCTTTGCGCACCCTGCCCAGATCTCGGCTGTCTGCGACCCTTGCTGACATCAGACCACTCCAGCAGCGATTCCCGAGTCCCTCGCAATGCATCGTCCAGCGACACACGTGCACTTGCCATCGAATGTCGCGTCGCGTGTGATTTCACGCGCTTGTGCCGTGCCGGAGCAATAAACCTCACGAAACCCCTGCGAAACCTACGAAAACCCGATAACAAAACCCTGCAGGCGCTGGACCGTGTGCTGCCGCAGCACGACGACAAGGGGCTGCGCGTGAAGGCGCTGGTGGACAGCATCAAGAACCCTCTGGCGCAGCCGATGGTGCCGCAGCACGCGCATGCCTACGTGATGTCCATACCAGCACGTTTCCTCTTCCCTTTGTCCTGTAGTTGACCGACCGCATCAAACATGCCCTCCATTTGCCTCTTGACTGTGCCTGCCAGCTCGCTGGCCCTGGCACATGCGCGGCACCCCACCTCTTCAGGATACGGAGGCTGTACTGCCAGGCAACGCCATTGACGAAATGTGTTTATATATTTCTATCGTCCTGTTTCTTTGCAGCATCTCCTGAATATCGCTTGCGAATCACAGCAGCTTCGCTTCTCGCAGCCAAGCAGGGATCGGGCCTGAGCTGCAGCTCCATGCCCTCTTCATGCACTGCGGTTTTCCTCAACACAACATCCCAAACCCTCAACCCTGAAATCCAACAGACGCCGGTGTGTGGCCTGCAGGGCGCGCTGCGGGGCAGCGGCAGCGCAGAGGAGGAGGCGCTACACCCAAAGAGCCGCGCCGCCCGCCGCGGCCCCATGGACGAGATGCGTCAGCTGGTGCGGCCTGGCTTTCCTGGGCACACGCGAAAACAAGCTGATCTGGGTGTCGCAGTCACACCTCTATCAAGACGCATGGTCAGGCTCGGCATGCATGTACACGTCGCCTCGCTGTCTGCACACGCACAGCAGTCAGCCGCGAAACTGTTCCGCTCATGCCTGACTTCCCCCGATTGCCGCCTGAACTCCTGTGTCCTTTCGCAAACATGAAATTGCATCAGTGGCTCCAGTCTCCCTGCAAGATTCTAGTTCTGCACAAGCCCCCAGCAGAGTCACCCTTTGCTGTCCTGCAGGTGCGCATCCTGGTCAAGATCATCCCGCAGAGCATGGGCCTGGTGACGTCGGGGCCGGAGGGCGGCGGCAACAACCGCATCTCTGAGGAGCAGATCAAGTGCGCCTCGCTGTCAAACGCGCAGACATTGCCCTCAAATGTGCAGACTTGCGAGTCCAGGCGCTGCAGTCCGAGTCAGCTCAGCGTCAGCACTGCGGCAGCTGTTGATTGTCGCAGTCCTGCCTTGAAGAGCCGGGTCCATGCTGGCACCTTGTTGTTGCAGACCAGTCGCCTCCCCCCATAAACAAAGGGAACACTACTTGAGACCACCTCCCTCTACATATCTCACCCCACAGTAGTTCGTGGCAGGTCGTACCTGACGAACGCGCTGGGCGAGGCGCCGTACCCGCAGTGGGGCGTGCCGCAGGGCTGGGGCCAGTACCTCGCCGGTGCAAGCCCCCCTGCTTGTCCAGTCTGAATCTCCCCGTCTGCAACACAGTCATCGCACCCACATGCACCAGCCCTCCCAGCTCGATCCCTCCGCAACTGCTGTCCTTCCGACACGCCACGACAGATGCAGCCTCAGCCGCGCTGTCACCCCCGACGCTAAACTACGCCCAAACCCTCCGCAGAGCTGCTGACCTGGGCCTCGGGGCGGCCCATCAGCAAGAACGAGGCGATGCGGTGCGCGCGGCGCGAGCCCGGCCGCTCCTGGCAGGCCATCCCCGCGGAGCTCGCGCGCCTCGGTGCGGCGTCTGACTATAATGCAACCAACAACACTGATCAACTGAAGCATCACCTCCTTCTTTCTTATATTCTGTTCTTTTTTTGTGAATATATCGTATCAACATCAGCATTCCGTCTGTTTGCGCTCGCCACTCATATTGGTCATGTTGCTCCTGCCCAGCTCTGCCGCCTGTTGAACACTTTACTCAGCCAGCTGCACCGCCAGATGGAAGGCAGCCCATGCCTGCGCCTAGGGCTGACAATGCAACATCCGAACGTCCGTGGTGGCTTCCCAGGCGTGTTTCCGGAGAAGTGGGCGCTGCCGCTGAGCGCGGCGGGCCAGCGCTTGCTGTTGGACCAGAATCCCGGCAACGCGGCGGCGGCGGTCGATCATGCGCAGCTCGGCGCCGTCAAGCGCCAGTTCCCCGAGCTGGGGCCCACGCTGCAGCAGGTGCGGCGCCTGGTAGAACTCTGGTATGGGAGCCTTGGCATAGCTGCCGGCTGTCTGTGGGACATGCGCACCCACATCGGAGGTCTTTCCTGGACTGCGCAGCCGCATGAGCATTGCAGGCACCTGTGCATGGGCGACTGACAATGCAGGGAGGGCGCTTGCCATACAGTCATGTTGGATTGATCCGTGGTTGATTTCGAATGCCACGTCGTAACCGCGCAGGCGCAGCCCAAGCGGCGGGCGGTGCAGTCGGCGCCGGAGGCAAAGGTGGCGACCGTGGCAGACCGTGCGCTCACGCAGCTGGAGGCCTGCTCCGAGGTGGAGCTGTGGCGGGCTGCCACGGAGGTCATCCGCATGGCGCAGCGGCGGGCAGGTAGGGTCTTGAGCCTGAACGACTCCAGCTTGGAACGTGCATGCACAGTTGCTCCCTGCCACCTGTTCTCCTGCTCTGCATCCGTGCCAGAGTGCTCGGCCTGCCTCTGGCACACGCATGACTTTTGCCTTTGGATTGGGGTTTTCAGCGGAGGCGGTTTTGGGAGATTGCAGCAAGCCAGCACTGGTACTAATCTCAACAATTCAATGGCGCAGGCTCCACGGCAACGCGGGACCAGCACGCGCTCAGCGCGGCACAGCAAGAGTTGCGGCGAGCGCTGGAGGTCAGCGTTCCGTCCTCCCAGCTGCCCATCGCAAACCTCGAGGTGTGCGCCGTTGCTGAAAGCCTCTCCTCCTGTGTCTGGCAAACCCCGCATCTCGAATCTGACATGCAAAGCGTCTTATCTGACAATGGAAGGTGACGCGGAAGCTGGCATGGACAGCGTCTCCTCTGCGAGTCGTGCGCTGCATTACGAAGCGCACATTCACGTCGCCATCGGTGACACGGGCATCGATACATGCATCTGGGCCCACGCATCTGCCTGGTGTCCAAAGGACGCCCACTCATGCACGGAGGCATTGTCCACCTGAACTCATTGCCGCAGGCACCGATCTTGATGATACACGTCTGAAAGTTACAGGAAGTACGTCCAATGACATCTACGATCTATATAGGATCTGAGATCTGGATCGAAAGATCACGTTTGGAAGTCGAAATCGTAGCTTTCTTCTTCTCCTGCTCTCGACGCCCGTCCTTTGCTTTGTTTTGCTGTGATTGTGAAAATATTTTGCAACATGATGACAACCGTGTGCTCCTGCACCATCTGCCACCAGGCGGGGCCGCCGGCGTCCGTCCCAGGTCTGGCGGCAACTGTCCGGGGGCTGACGCCCGAGCAGGTGGCGCAATGGTCCTTACAGGTGAGAAAAAAAAGGAAAACCGTTGCTTGAGATGCTTGCGCCGCTGGGCTTCCGGCGCGGAATAGGGCTCGAATCAGCGATTCCTTCTGCAGATTCTGACTTCTGGCACACCGCTCTTGCAGTCGAATGCACTGCCTGCAGTGATGCAGACATCCTGGTGCTTCTCTGCAACATGTGCCATAGCTATGCAGACCTCTGTCGGCTTTGTAAGCGGTGGCCTCGGAAACACATTGAGCCTTAAACTGTGAGCCTGCAATAGTCCACCCGAGTCGACGACCTCCCTTGTGTCTTGAGTCAATCGATACTCTTTCCATGGAACATCGCTTGTTTGTCTGTCTGCAGACGGGCCAGCAGATCACCACGCGCACTGAGGGGGGCATGCAATATGCGGAGTTGCCATTGGGGCCAGGCGCCGACCCCGGGCAGGCGGTGTCGCAGGTGCGTCGTGCATTGCCTTTTCATACTGTTGGAAGGTTTAGGGTTTGATGGGCCCCTTGGGCGGCAGCGGTTGCTCGACGACAGTGCAGCATGCGCATTGATGCCTCGTTGATGCCTGGGCTGGGATCGTAGCACGCGCGAGGTGTTTCAATTGGCGGAATGCGCAGCCTTGCACGCGGTGCATCAATTGAGGAATGCGCAGCCTTGCCGAGCCCTTTGCCGGCTTGCATTCTGCAACTGCTGGGTGGGCTCGCGTTCTTCAGCTGCCATGATGGGACTCTCGGGTCTCTGGCCATCCACGCACTGACAGCCAGGCCTGACTGGGCTGCACTGTCCTGTGCAGATGTACGCGTTTTACGCGCAAATGCAGGAGCGAGCTCAAAACCAGCCGGCGTCTCTGGCCTCCGTCCCCATGCAGGTGCCAACCACGAAACCCTGCTGTTGGCGCCGCAGGCCTGGCAATCTCACAACTCCTGCTGTGCTGCATGGTCCCTGGCGCTCCATAACCTTGCCTCTATCCAGAATGCCAACACCGGCTGGGCGGGTGGAAGTAAATGCTGTCATGTATGCCAAAATGCTGGGGTGTGTGCGCGCAGCAACCGACCAGCCTGAACGGCAGCCTGGGCACAATCCCGCACACGGACTCGCAGAGCCACATCAGCCCGCCGCCGCACCAGCCGGAGACGCAGGTGCACATCCATGCGTCACAGGACCCGATGTGCGGGTCCCTGATGTCTGGCCATTATGACCAAAGGTGTCATGGCTCCGGATGCAGTTGTTCAACATACAGAAGTGCGGAGTGTGAGGCGAAGCATTGCAAGCAGCGCCAGTGCCAGGCTTCCAAAACATTGCCATCGGAGGGACTTTGCACACTTGAAATCGATCTGCCAACAAGCACTTCCCTCCCAACAAGAGCGAGTAAAGTCGTCAACGCAGGCGTCGCAGGGTCCTCTGACTGGGGCGCCAGATGGGCAGGCGGCAGCAGACCCCAGCCAGGGCGGCGGCGGCAACATGCGGCGCCTCAGCTTCGACAACCACCCGGGCCTGCAGGTCGATCCGTTTCAAGGTTTCGAGGCATTGCAGCCCAAGGCATTATCAGAGACCACGCCTCCTGGACAGCTGAAGATATCAGGATTCTCGGTGTTGCTCGTCCATCACATGCCATAGCAGAGAACCAGCCTCGGTGGTGCAGGCAGCGTCATGAGTGCTGCAAATCTCAGCAAATTGCTGCGTGAACCAGCGACTAATCATGCGTCGCTTACGTCTCCCAGGTCGGAGGCGAGCTGGTGGCAGCGGAGCAGCCGGCGGCGGCATTGGCGGCGGCGGCGGCGGCGGCGGCGGCACAACAGCCCAGCCAAGGCTTCTCGAGCGGATCCGACCTGCTACTGCACCAGTGAGCCTGCAGTCCTCCCCCTGCCTCGAATTCCTCAACGAGGATTCTGTACCTCTCTGAGCACCCAGCTGTTCCTGCATAGCTCCATCCATCCTCTGCCTTGCGTCATTTGAATTTGTTTGGGGGTGTTCTGACTTTCACCTGTCCTCATTTCATGCAGCCAACTGCACCTCACGCCTCGGTTCGTGAACTTGAATTCCTCTCTGCCTGCAGCAAGAAGCCGGTGCAGCGGCCGGCCGGTCAACGCAACCGCCTCGCATGGCGGCTTCCTGCCATTGTTATCCTACACACTCTGAAGATACGCTGACATTTGCTTCTCTCTGAGTGCAGCAACAACCCGGTGCAGCGGCCCATCGGCCGACTGGCGGACGCCCCCACCTCCAGCGGCGGCTGGCTGCCGCTGTCGCAGGAGAGCCGCGGCGGCTCAGTAGCGCAGCGACCGCCCATCACCGCCGCCGCCGGCCGCCGCAGCCCCCTGGGCGCGCCCGCGTAGAGCGGGTGCACTGGGCAAGGCGGTAGAGACCAGAGAAGCGCAGAGTGCTGCTGTCTTTTACAGTGTGGTGCGCTGCCGCATTGTGGGAATCTCGGGATTGCGCGCGCGCGCGCGCGCGCGGGGGGGGGGGGGTGGTGGTGGGGGGGGGGGGG
>JAABUL010002296.1_pt1 | contig 32213 bp, 30 predicted proteins | sample 5559151 | NCBI WGS metagenome assembly JAABUL01 (sample SAMN10711876, study PRJNA513368) | rock metagenome | isolation source: Antarctica rocks | place: Antarctica: Victoria Land, Pudding Butte sud
ACCCTAACCCTAACCCTAACCCTAACCCTAACCCTAACCCTAACCCTAACCCTAACCCTAACCCTAACCCTAACCCTAACCCTAACCCTAACCCTAACCCTAACCCTAATCTGAATATTTTTCGATTATTTTTGAAGCATTGAACTCAGCAGATTCAGAGCTACAATTATGCCTCCCAAAGTATGTCGAGTAGTCTATGCGCATAGATTGATCCGGGCGGGGGAAGAATTACTACTAGGTGGGCGGTCACCCAGCGCAGTGAACCTCCCCAACCCCATTTACTAGGTCAAATCTCGATGTTTTTCAATTATTTTGAAAGCATTGAATTCAGCTCATTCAGGGCTACAATTATGCCCCCCAAAGTATGTGGGGTAGTTCGCGCATCGAGGTTGATCCGGGCGAATAATTCGATAGCAGGTAGGAAATTCACCCATTCGCCCCGCCGGTAGGGCTGACCACTGCTGCTCGGGCTAACCACTGCTCCTAGGGCTGAAAGCCTCCGATAGGGCTGACCACTGCTTCTAGGGCTGAGCATAGATGGGAACAGGTAGGCCCCGGGGCATCAACATCCCCAACCTCATTTACTCGATCAAACCTTGATATAAATCAATTATTTTGACGGCATTGAATTCAGCTAATTCAGGGCTACAATCATGCCCCTCAAAGTATGTGAGGTAGTCAGCGCGCATATGTTGATCCGGGCGGGGGAAGGGTTACTACTAGGTGGGCGGTCACCCAGCGCAGTGAACCTCCCCAACCCCGATTACTAGGTCAAATCTTGAGATTTTTCGATTATTTCTGAAGCATTGAATTCGCCTGAATCAGAGCTACAATTATGCCCCCCAAAGTATGTGGGGTAGTCAGCGCGTCGAAATCAATCCCGGCGGGGGAAGGTGATGGCCGCTGGGCGACCGAGCAGCCAAAGCCGTCAATATCCCCCCACCCGTTTGCAGAGTCAAACCTGCGTCTTTTTCCACGATTTCTGAACCGTTGGAGTCGCCTCAGCCGGCTCGACAATTGCTGTCAGAGAAAGTACTGCGCTCGAGCGCGTCTAGCCGGCGTTCGAGCTGGGTACGAACCGAGCGGGGGGGTGGGTACGGATCGACGTGCCAAGCGGATCGCCGCCGGGAGGGGTTGGGTGCGTACCCAGGGTGGGTACGGTCGGGAATAAGAGGTAGAATTTCATCTTTGAATGAGTTTCAATTCAAATACAACTGACTACAAAACAACTTATGAATGACTTGAAGCTAGAAAAGCAAATTATATTATCATTTGAATGAAAGAGTTACTGAGCTTCAATCATCAACAATTGAAAAAGATGAAGCTAATTATTAAAGTTTAGATCAATAAACATAAATGAAACATCATTTATGAAGTAAATGACTGAATTTGACTATCTTTCAGAAATGTCAAGATAACAAGACTCTGCAAAGATTTGAAAGATAAACAGCTAAATTTCTATCAAATCACTGTCAAAGTGAGTATCTTTTATCATCTTTATTTATCAGTCAGCATGAAGCATTTGCATTCAATGTTTAACTCAAAGCTACTATGATTGTATTCAGAAAACTTTCTGTCAGAACAATATTCAGAATCATTTAAATTAATCACTATCAAAAATGATGAACATTGAGAAATAAATAATATATTGAACTTCAGATGTTATCAAGATCGAATACAGTATAAAGTCAAATAAACAAATCTAGATAGAAATGATGAATAATACTATGTCAATAAAGAGAAATTCAATGATTCAGAGAAAGTTTTGAATGAATTTCATAAGTTATATTCAAACAAATCGCGCTAAATATTGAAATAACTATCAACAAAAAGCGAGCAAATGAATTACATTCATGTGAACATGAATTTTTGAAGAAAGAAGTAATGTTACGAGCGTATCAAAATCGATAAGACTGAACAAGATTGAAGCTTTAATCAATTCGCAGTGAACGCTAGTGAGTTCTCTGTGTAATGATTAGAGCTAGTCAATGATCTAGTCGAGATCTGACTCAGGTTTGACTCAGATATGATCTAAATTCTTTTTCTTTCTCAACATTCTTTTTCTTTCTCAACATCTTGTTCATTTACATTATATTCTTTTCATGTCACAAACACATTTCTTTCAAGTCTAATGCGATCTCTGAACATTACATAAATAGAAGCTTTTATATCAATCTTCTTCTGTATTCTTAATATTTAATTATAGCTATTTTTAAAGATTAAGCACTATCAACTCTGATCTTCATTGATTGTATCATTTAGACATGATTCTGACAGTAAATATAATTCATGTTAAAATATTTTGCAGCACAGATAACTGTACTAATTGAGTCTAGAAATTAACATATGAGCAGATTCATCAAATCAAATTTTAGTGATCAAATGCACTAAATTTCAGTGATTTCATTTTGTCGATGTCAGATTTACACTTCATCAAAAAAAATTGTGAGGTGAGAATGAGTAATCATGATGTCAAAAGTTCAGCATGATTGAATTTCGTTACATTATACATACGAAATGTTAATCACAATGTAGAGTTAACATTTAAACCACTTGAATTTTAAGACGAGTATTTGAAAAGAACATTCTAGCTCTCTGCCTTAACCCAAAAACCTCATCTCGACTTAACATACAAGGAACCGATTCAAAAGACCTCAATCATACCCTATCAACCCCCTTTTCCGCTTCTCACCTCAAAAGAAAGCCTCAGCTCCCCCGGCGCCGCCGTAAACTGATCTCGCAAATCCCGCTCCATGCGTCTACCATCCTCGCCCGGCGCAAAACGGATACGGTATTTCTGCACCAGCAGCGCGGTGACGAAACGCAATTCGTCCAAAGCGAGGTGCTTGCCGACGCAGGAGTAGCGGCCTTGAGGGTGTATGTTAATTAGTTCTCGTGGGAAAGGGGAAGGGGTGAGAGGAAGGAATGTGCAAAAAGAAAGAAATTGGTTTGTATTAAAGGGCTGAGGGGGGAAAGCTTATGATACCTTGTGCAAAAGGAGCGAATGCGCGTTTGTCCTTGATCATCTCTGGTTTGCTGTACCAGCGCTCTGGAACGAAGTCTTTGGCTTGCTCGAAGCAGCTTTCCACTGCGCGACGGACCAACCTGTTAGAAATCGGGGCGTTGATTGGAGAGTAAGAATGGTCAGGGAAGAAAAAAGAGAATATCACACACGTTTTCCGAGTGTGTAGCGCGGGGCTACGATTGTCGTGCGGCCGGGGATATACTGGCCGGCAACGGTCATGCCGCAATCGGGGCTCTGCCTATAGCCACCCGTTGGCACCGGGGGATGGATACGTAGGCTTTCGTTAATGACCCCGTTCAGATGAGGGAGCGATCGGAGCGCTTTTCTATCGTAAATATCGGTGGAGGCGCTTTCCGCGTGGAGCTTTTCTTGCTGGTCGTGGTGAAGGGCTAGTTCGTAGAAGATGAAGACCAACGTAGGGGCAACAGTATCGCTAGAAGCGGCTCCTTGTAAGCAACAGACGAGGAAGTTTAGGTATTTATGAAGGTTAGACAATTCCATACGCTCACCTTCCAGCGATGATGATGGTCACTGCGTCACCGTTGAGCCACTCTCGGTCCTGCTCTAGTGTGTTGGCGCTCTTCGAAGCATCAATCAGCCAATGTGAAACGTCATGTTTGATAGTTGTCATCTGGAAATCCAACATCAGCTAAGGGGACTCTCAGACACTATTGCCACTGATTTAGACTACCTTTATACGCTCACTCATCCGTTCTCTGCACCAATCTAGCATGGCCAACCAATCTCGAACTACCCAAAGCCATGGGACGATATTGAACCCGATCTGCGCCAGCCAAGGGACGGGGCTCAAAGGACCCAGCAACCTCATGGCTTTCCGCAGCATAATCACAGCGAAATGCCATTCCTCGTTTTGCAGCATTCCAAACGATCGAGCAAAGGCGAATTCCCCCATTACATCAAACGTGAACCAATAGAACCACGAAGAAACGTTGACTGGCTGATTTTTCGCTGCCAAATCGGCAATGCGGTTTTCGAGTTTTTCGGCATATTCAGTCACTCGATCCTCATACATCGCCAGAGCTTTGGCGCTGAATCCATGATTCCAAATTCTGCGCCTTTTGTCATGGTCTGGCTTGCTGCGCGTTGTGTTCAGAGCAATCTCCGGGAGGAGGAGATCGTACCAGACCGCTTTGGTACAGATGTTTCCAGGTCCATCTACCGCGGGTAGGATCTCAGGGTGGAAGACTGTGATTTCTTCTGGACCCGTTCGAACAAACGGACCATATTTGCGGTGCAATCTATCCAAAAGTAGATGGTTCTGTGAGCCCACGCATTGATACACGTGCCAGAATTTGGTGATCCCGGCTATCCATGGGCCAGGGAAATTGCGTAAGCGGTGAAAGAATTTGCGATATATTACCATGCTTGCCAGGGTTATCATTAAGTAGGTACTAATAACTAGGAAACTCTCGGAGAAGCTCTCGACACCGCGGTCCGCTCCATTAACGGATTGCAAGAGGAATATCAGAAGAAAGGCAGCAATGTGGAGTTTCAAAATAGTCGGTGCCTGCATATGCCATTCTCCATGCATGAAGATGGCATTATGGAAGAAGAGGCCAAGAACAGCAGCTAGGCAGAGCTTGAAAAGGATCCACATGGCTAGCAAAGGTCTTTGGCAATAAGTCAAATTGATAGGAGTAAAGAAGATGGTCTTGATAAAGAGCAGTAACCAACAAGGGTAAAGAAGCCAAAGGCAAGATCTGAAGATGTCAGAGACCTAGGCGTAGGCACTCAGCTAGAGCAAAGCATAGCCTTGTAGAGACGGCAGTTCTCCACCGCAATAGATATGTAGACTCTGATTATTCAGAATACCATCTGGATCGATACACTTGGGTTTGTCGTGAAATCTGGCGGAAGCAGCCTCTACATCCGAAATCCGGGGCGAAAATAACAACGAGGCTACAATCCTGAGGGAAACAGACAAAATACAACGTATATTGGCTCATTGTAGGATACCAAATCTGCCTTGTAGGATTTCGACTTAAAAAGACTGCTACGTACATACCTCTGGCCACGTCTTATTCGCTGCCCCACTTGGAAATGTCTGGGGGCTGTGGGCTGTGTATGTGTGTGTACGTGGAAGGCGTGTGCCGTTATGATAAAACTAGATCCTAGCTCCCGAAAGGACCGTTGAACATGCATAGCAGTAGACAGGGATAAATCTCTTGCTCTTCAATGACTGATCAACCCACTCATCACACTAGGCATCCGGTGTCAATAGATCGAACACGTCTTTAATGCCACACTCACTCGATTCCCAATCCAAGTCTTATATGCAGATTAATTCCCCGAACCAGACCGTACGACTCCAAAAAACATTGAGCTGACGTCTGCCTGTACAACTCGAATGAGAATGGGTAAAGATCATCTTGGTGGAGCAGCTTGTGATACTACATTGATTTTTCACGCCCTTGACTGCGGCACATCCTTCAAGAAAGGGGATTCCATAGCTGTTGTCTTACTATATGAAGGAAACATGAGCCGAGACTACAGCACAAACATACTATACAATTTGCCAAGCCATTCGCTAGACACGCTGAAGGTCAATCTTCAAGCACAGCGTTTCACCTGTAAGCACTGCTTCTTTTCGGTTCATCTAAATTTCGTCAATCAGTAAGCCACGATCAAGGAAACTCTGCCAATGGGCAGCCATGATAATGATACTCCTGACTGGCCGATAGATATGAAAAGACATGTGGTAAGAAGAAGTTGAGTCACAAGGTATAGATGTCTGAATACTGACACATCCACAGGGTCTCCAGTGCGATCTTTCGGCAGGGAAAACACCTATGAATTCAGAATATTCAGGTCTGAATGAGCGACAAGGAAGAAGTGCGCTACCTCTCGTGTCTTCAGACAGTACTTTGCACAGATCTCCAGCGAGGGATATGTTCGGTGCAGTTCCAGGACTTTCAAACACGCATTCCTGGATCTCCTATTTGCATTCCATATGGCTCTTCACCTTCAGCGATTTGAAAACGATTGTTGGACCGAAGACTGTGTTCGGGATTTTGAATGCTACCTCCGCTCCAGTCTTCGAGATCAGCTCGGCTCCACCAAAAGGATCGACGTTTCAAAAGATACTGATGACTGCATTCTGGACCTGGGTCAATCTGCTCCCTTTCGCGATCGACAACCAGTGACAGCCAGCAGCAATTGAAGAAGATCGACTAAATAAGCCCTGGCGTCCTATGCCGTCGAAAAGACTTACTCCTGAGCAGGCGAAACGGATCATGTTCCTCTTTTACCCGATCGCCTTTTTGGTCAGTGCGTATATTGGAGGCCTCAGGCAATGCATAGCTCTTATCCTCTTGGGGTATTGGTACAACGATTGCGGAGGAGCAGATGATAGCTACATCACCCGAAATTTCATTAATGCCTGCGGATTCATCTGTTACTCTTCCGGGGCCATGGAAGTTGCGCTCGAATCTCCCCTTCCATTATCAGAAACGGAATTGGTCCAGTGGTTCCTGATCATCGGGGGGGTAATATTCACAACCATTCAAATCCAGGACATATCAGATCAAGCCGGCGACAGGCTACGTGGAAGAAAAACAATGCCTCTCGTTCTCGGGGATGAGCGATGTAGGCGGATTACTGTTTTCCTAATAGGGTTTTGGTGTCTAGTTTGCCCTTGGTATTGGGCTTCGCACCTAGGAGTGCACGCAGCTTTCGCGGCCCTGGGAGCGAGACTCGTTTCAAGAATCATGTGGAAACGGTCGGAGCGGGAAGACAAGCACACGTTCCGAGAATGGAATCTGTGGGTAGTGTTCTTGTACTCCTTACCCTTGTTGAAGTATGTCAGTAGTGCTTGACTCATGCATATCTATTTAGCTATGGCTCTAGACTTCTAGAGTCGCATGTTCCGTGATAATGCAAGGAGCAAATTAAATCTGCCAAGAAGGAGGCGCAAGGTATTTCTTGATAGGCTGGTATCAACGTAGAGAAGATAAGATCAGGGGTATTGCATTCCAGGATTCGGGGTTTACATACTAAGCAAGAACATACTTTAAGGGTGACTGGGGGTTTCCACAATGATCTGCAGTAAGTTCTTCTTCAGAATACATGACTGTATTATTGTTAAATGAAAGTATTGTTTTAATCATAGTTTCATTGTTCAAGAATATTCTTGCACCATTTAATAATATCAGAATAATGAGCTTGGCAGAATGTTTTCGACAACGTCGCAGAAACTGTAATTGAAAATTTGATTGATTTAGACATTTTTCTTGCGAGAACATCATCTGAGTGTGCACTCAGATTAATTTTCGTACATTAGTATGTATATCTGCGCATGTACGTGATTCATATATATTTATGACTCTACGAAACCTCGACTGTTCTCTGTAAACTGTAATAGTAGTTTGCTCGTATGTATTGTAAACATTTCTGACAGATCTTCGTTGTAAGATATTTTGTTGAATTAAAGTTCAAGCAGTTGCCTGAATGCGAAAACCCCTCAGCCGCCCTTAGTGTAGTCCTCCATATCCACCACATCCACTTACTTTGTAGCGGACAGCCCACCATCACGCCTCAGCCGAGGCCCGTCCCAGTATGACAGCGGAATACGGGAATATGATCTACAAGGCTGCAACGCGTCCTCCGTCATGTCTCTGCTGTGCCCTTCTGTTACAGCTGACTGAACTTATCCGGGATTCGGAAGGTTGACATCTGTACAACGAGAATCAACCTCTGTACCACATACGCCGATAATGCCTGCTTGGGGGTACTGGTTCAGCTTCAGCTTCGCGAACCGGATGCCTGGTTTGCTACATACTCCGAGGCGGTGAAGCGGACGCTCCGACCGCTGCCTAGCACGACCTGGCACCTGTCCACCTCACATGCTATTTCATGTACATTGACACCGTTACAGTGGGCCCACGCAATGTGGTCAAAGCGATCTGTAGCTTCCTGAGTGCGCCGAAAGCATGCCTCGCAGATAGATCACGCCCGTGAGCCGTAGCAACTTTGATGCCATGGTAGAGAGACGGCAGTCTTGTGAATAAATATACGACTTACTTACCATATATGGGGCTTTGTGTCTATTAATGGAGACCCATCAACAGGGATTCCCGTTGTTCAGAGACTCTAGTACTTAGCCCTTTCTTTTCCTGACATCACCGTCAAAGATCTCTATCTCTGCTTACCCAGCTCTGCTTACCCAGCTCTTTCTCACCCCGACAATGTCGAAGCCAACATTTGTCTGCATTCATGGTGCTTGGCACAGTCCTTCGTGCTTTGACGGTATAAAATCCATGCTATCGACCTACGGATATGACTGTGTATGTCCCTCCCTGCCATCCGTCGGAGGCAACCCCCCCACCGACGACTTCACCGAGGATGTTACTGCCATCAAATCCACTGTCGAGGAGCTAGTAAATGTCAAGGATGTCATCGTTGTCATGCATTCCTATAGCGGTATCCCCGGCGGGCAAGCGCTCGAGGGGTTGGACAAGAAGAGCTGCGTCGAAAAAGGGTTGAAAGGAGGCGTTGTGAGGCTGGTCTACATGATGGCATTCATAGTGCCGGAGGGTTTCCAACACTCGCCAAAGGGGACACGAGACAACATGGTACCGTCTATGAAGACGGATTTCAAGGTCATCACCACTGCAGCTACCTTTTCTGATACATGAGAGGCTACTAAACTAGCTTCTTTAGGCCGGTATCGTGACTGTCGACCCCAAAGGCACGAAAGACCTGCTCTACCAAGATCTCTCAGACGAAGATGTCGAGAAATGGACCACACAGCTACGCCCACAAAGTATTGGTGTGTACTGGAGCACGACAACCTATGCCGCGTGGCGCCACATACCCACAACGTATGTTGTTTGCAAAAAAGATGTGCCTTCTACGGTAGCCGCTGCGGAGTGGCTACTCAAGAATGTGCAGGACGCTGGCAACCACAAGATCGATACCGTGGTTACGCGGGATGTTGGGCACTCTCTCTTTCTAAGCCAGGCAGCATGGACCGTCAGTATGCTTAGAGAGGCAGCTGGTGAGAAATTAGAGTAGAGATCGAGTATCTTCTAGTCACTATAGTCATACTAGTGCAATTCTAATCACGACGATCAATGGAAAAGCCGCATGACACTCAGGGAGATGGAAATGATTCTTCTAAGCTTAGACTTGCAAGCTATTGAGTCTAGCATGATACTTTTTTGTCCTATTAGGAGTTCTCTGATATACATTGCAAGTACAGCGCACGTGATGGACGGTGAGTCCGTAATGAGCTGCCCTATACTTTTTGCATACTGTAATATGGTGACTCTAGACGAACAACAGCTAGAACTGTCAGTGCAGCAAGACCATATGCGTGTAACACACGATCGCAATGTATTATCAGTCACAACTGCTGCTTACATTCGGAGCGTCTCACTTTCGAGTATATTGGTACAAATAAACTGGGTTGATTGGCTAAGGACTGGGCCGCATCTCAAATACCAAGGAGCATCTCAAATGTCAAGGAGAATAGAATATGGCCTTTTGGTAGATTGTATTGACCTATATAAGAAATAGAATGAAGAAAATGTTCCCATGGCACGATCCAACTAGACTCGTTGCCAGCTCGATATAATCCTTTCTAAAACCTGTGTGAGATAGTTCGGTTCCGCTTGTAGCCACCAAAGCATAAATCTGCATCGGGTAGAATCTTGCTGTTATACTTCAGACTGGTGAGCTCGAGGACACATTCCACATCCTTGTCACTGCGATAGCACTCGGCGGCGCCTTCCGTGGCTGCCGCATATCGTTCAACTCCGTGGCTGAAAGCTCACCTCGTCCAGGACCCTCGACAATGCTTTCTGTAGCACCACCGCCATGTGACAACAGAGTCGTATCGGTGAATGAGAGTGGATACAGTCGATCATGGAGCCGATTGAATTGCGATTCTTCGGAGCGACCAAAGCGAAAGCTTCTCTGCGCTTGCTCGATTGGCCATGTCTGTCGTGCTTTCAGGGTGGTGGTACTCGTCCTGCTGAATGTTGACTTGATTTTCGAAGAGATGATCGTTACGACGGGTTGCATAATTGGTAGGCATGCGATGGCTATGCTTAGAGTGATCTCTGATGTTGCCAGCAGTATGGTCACTCCAGCGTAGGATGGAAAGTCAAATTTCATGAGACCAAGGTCTGCATTAACCCCCGCGCGGAAAGCTGCGATGACGCAAATCCTAACTCTCGTCAGCAATTTTTCTTCATGGCTACAGTGTTTATTGTCTTATGGGACATGAAGACTTACAGGATGCCCATGCCAAAAATGCATGTCAAGGATATCTTTTTTTGCACCCTCATCTTAAGCCCCCATAGCATAGGCATCGGTAGAGCGACAACAAGGGCATCAAGAAGTACGCCTGAGGTGGTTTGTGCAACGAAGTACTTGGATGTATCAACGCAGACGCCGTCTTTCATCGTCTTATCCCAGTTGAATGCAAATGGTCTGCAAGATGCGAATGTTGTAATGGTAAAAGCGATGCCGTATAATATGATGAAGCACAACACTGCATATGCGACTTGGTGGAATCTCCGGTTTTCAAAAATCACCATGAACAAGTGAAGTGCCGATACCTTTACAAGCGTGACGGCGAGGATCCCCAGTACCTCTATAACAACAAACATCTGAAAAGGTCAGAATAGACGATATTCAACACAGATTACTATAGAAGGATGAAGATCCATACCTTAAGCGCGAATACTTCTTCCTCACGGGAAACTTTGTTCTGATGCTGGCCAACGCCTCCTTGAGTGACAGCTGCATTGTCCAGTAAATCAGCCAAAAGCTCATCAGGCATCACTTTTCGACGCACAGAAATTCATCGCGATTATTAGCCCGAGTGTAATAAACTGAATAGCTTAATTAGTATTGTTGAACAAATTTAACAGAATGTACTTGCCCATGCTACGATAATGGCATAATCATTGACCTGCAGCAAAGTTCTCTTCACCCTTCGTGCCCAGAGTCTCAAGATGACAGCTATCGCAGCCAGGGCAATCAAAAGACTGTTGACTACAAGTATGGCAACTGGAAAACGCATATGCATCGTTAATGGCGCCATGGTAGCAATGGATATCCGCTGAAAGCTGCAGCAGTATTTTATGAACTGGCTAACAGATATACCTGTGATAACCGATAGACTAAAAGAGAGTTGCAGAAGACAAAGGGAAGACAGGGAGACCTCGATGGGGAGATTCCAATCATCCCTGCACTATATATCCCACCAGGTCTCAAAGATGGGGAAAGTCTCATGTGCCGGACCGTTGGATCCACCATGGTTGTACTTGCAAATGAATAAGGCAATAAATTAGATCATGCAGCATAAGCCTGTCGGTGACTTGTGCTACCCCAGAGCGAAAGCGACGGAATCGATAGAACATGACTGGTTGGATAGTGCAATAGGTATACTGACTCAGTAGGTGCCCATGTGCTCGAGTGTTCCCACCCATTGGGCGTACGGTTGCCTTAATTACCTAATGTAGAGTTCTCCGATACGACAAAAGACTTCACCGCAGAACTGCATACTCGTGTTGCTTCCAGGGTGATACACCCACGTGCATGATCGATCATTCAAGGATGGGCGTGGCATGCGTTGCAGGAAGAGGAAGAGTAGTAGAAGGCGGTTGGAAGTGCAGGTAGAACTGTTGCCCAATCAGCTTTGCTCCTCCGTGCGACAAGTTGGGAGCCGCGAACGAAAACGCCTTCAATGCCACAATATCTTGAAATATTGAATGACAAATTGATTAGCGCCCCTGATAACGCCAACCATCATCCGAGTGCGTACAGAGAAAGAGACTTGGGTTATATGTTTGATTCGCAAATCTTGTTGTGTGACATCTGCAAAACCAGGGCTATGCGGCGCACTTGTCATTCCTCCGGGCCTCTGATTCCAAGTTACCTATGCGCCGAATGCGTGTGCTTACTGTACCATGTTCAAGACTTTCCAGGCTGCGCTGGTGAAATTTTGGATCAGAGCTTGTCAGGAGGTCTTGGCCATTGTCCTTCAACCTTGTCGAATTGTTGAGAGTGCCTCCTAGTAGAGCGATATTTCCATACCTTCTCCCAGCGTACCCTAATCTCATCTTGTTATACATTGTTATCTATACTGTGTTACCCTTGAAATGATCCATCCCAAAACATTCTTCAGGAAACTGAAATTACCTTTCTCCTCTAGAACAGATGGCACGGAGGATAATGCGAAAACATGCGACTCTTTATCGCTTGATACAAATGGTATAAGCAACAAAGATAATTATATCCTATCGCGAGGATATTCGGCCAACGTGAGGTATAGTGTTCCAGTACTCCACTTGGGAAAGAGCTAAACTGGCTACTAGACAGAATCTGCAGTATTTTCTATGGAAAGACCAAGGTTTCTCTATACATCCTAGCATTCCAATTGAGACGGAGGGATTACGAGTCGCCGAAATTGGTGTTGCAACTGGGTAGGCCTCACTGTCTGAGTTCAGAAGCCAATCTTGTTTAATATGGAAACAGAATCTGGCTTATCGACCTTGCGCGGTATCTTCCATCTTCAGCCCACATCGATGGATTCGACATCGATATCTCGCAATGCCCTCCAAAAGAATGGCTGCCATCAAACGTCTCTATTCACAAGCTTGACTGCGTAGCTCCATTTCCCGAGCATCTTATCAGTCAGTACGACATCGTCCACATTCAGCTTTTCCATCTAGGCGTGCAGAACGATGACCCAGAGCCAATTCTTCAGAACTTCCTTAGTTTGCTAAGTTGGTCCCTCCTTGTACAACACAGGGAATATATCACTAAGTTTTCGTAGAGCCGGGGGGTTGGATCTCCTGGGGTGAATATGACTACAGCCACTGGGAAATCATTCGTACTTCTTCTGCGCAAACCACCGCGGATAACCTGACCACTCTTCTGGATTATACCGGTACAATTGGCGGAACAAAACCAAGCTGGGTGCGAAACTAGTAAGACAATGCCTTTGACCCAGGGTTTCTTACCAAGGTCTTGAATTGAGCAGATTGGCTGATATCAACATAGCTGGCCAGCACGCCTCGCTCAGACATACGAAGCCAATGGGCTTGTCGATATCTTTGCTGATCACCGTCCATTTGCCAAAGAGCTTCTCTTGCCTCAACTTGACACTGCATTAGTGGCTTGCGAAGAGATTAGCTACAACGCAATGGACCCGCTTGGAGGCGGAAGAGGCGACAGGACCAGAGACCTTGTTGGGAGATGTTTCCGCGATAGGCAGAATGCCGCATTTAATGTACATCGTCTTACGGTGATTGGGCGCAAACCTCTGATCAAGTAAAGAGTCGATTTGAGTCAGTCATGGTGTATGATAGGCGTCAGCTCTGCGGGACGCAACATAGTTGATTTATGATGTGATGATTGAGTTCATAATACCTTTGGCTACGTATGGTAGGATGGTTCGCAAGCTGCTCGTCACAATACCTCGTAATCGCTACCATGAGGGTTGACTCGTGCTCATTCACAATGCGCCGTCCATCATGGTTCGAAGCACGAAGAAGAAAGTCAAGTTGAAAGAAGTGTCACACCCGAATAATACCACAGCGACAGATCAAGGTCGACTTTTATACTCACAGCTAGAGCTGAGCCCCGTATCCGTACCCCGCACTTTCGCTCCAAGCATCGACCTTCGCTAATCTCTAGAGACCAAACTAGGATCGTGTATCCCTCGAACTTAGGTGAGAGACCTCTAGAAATTAGTGAGGGTCGATTATATGTAAGACGGTCAGCTTAGGGATATCTCTCTGATTTACGATGACTACGTCCCGCCCTTCGATACTGCTGCTCGCCGCGGCTGAGATACTTTTCATTGACTACATAAGATGATATTTGAAGGTGTGGTTCCATTCGCCGTCAGGCTCTGGGAGTATTTGCCACTTGACTCAAGTATCGGTTCCCTCGTTTGTTGCAGAGCCAAAAGCTCTGGTACGCCTTGTGGGTGGGAGCACTTTGAGAAGGTAGTTTAATAGAGATGCAACAGATAGTGCGTCAAAAGTTTCGTGCCCCAGCACAGTGAGGCACAATATTGTATGGAAGAATGTTATACCCCAATCGATTCAGGACCATGACACTCTTCCATCCGCCATTGAAGCTTCAAGCATCAAGATTCTAGACTGCTCATCATACATGTATCAACTATTGTGGGAACATGTAGATGCAGGGAATCCTACAGGGAACAGTGGCGTTGTTCCCACGATATACCTGGCTCTGAGCAGGGAGCGAATTGGTCCTCTAGGGATGACTCTAGCCTTGTTTTCCCATGCACATGGATTCAAAAGTGGATCGTGCGTGGTGTCTGCCGGTCCTATCACATCTTCCGGTTGCTCGATAAATGGTAGGGCTGAGAGCACATGGTATATTGTTCGCTTTGAGTGTACTGTAGACGTAGCTCGGACTAGAATGCATGTGTTGTTGTTATTAGGTTACACAAGGGGGCACGGTAGACCAACGCTAATCCCACCGATACGCTATCAGTAAACGGCTGATCTTCATTTTCGACCCGTCTAGATCGATTAACATTTTGATCATTAAGAATGTTCTTTCGAGTTCTATGCATCAAGAACAAAATTTCTTTAGTAAGTAAAGAAAATTTGATTTTATATCGACGTTCAACAAATCTTTACAATATCAAAGAATCTAGAATCTAGATTACCGCCAAGTTGACTTTGATAAATAGATCGACACATTAATTTCTTCAACGAGCATCCGAGTTTGATTTAAGCGTTTTCAATTCAGTCTGCGATCAGCTGCAGAGAACTTAGGATGATCGCAGCATCACTTCAAATTTCGCGCCTTGCTTTTGGAAGGATCAACCCCCAGCACCCCGGAGCAATGGCACACAGTAATCGTCAAAATTTGCCTTATTTTACCCCATGCGGGAGAACCACAAGCGGGTTGAATCCCGGTTCCGACCCTACCACTCTTCTCAACGCTATACCCAACGTGTTTCCGATGTGCCTTTTGGGCAAGTAGGCAAATGGTCAGAGTATCGCGCCATATTGCCTTGCGGGTTGCCTGTCTGTCACTTCGAATAAAAAAGAAGCTTGGGCAGGGAAGCGAATCCTTCGTCCGTCCCGCTCCGAGCTTCGTTTGGGTACAAAGCCAAGGGACATGCGAATGGCCCAGAATTAAGGAGAATGTCACCGTGTAACATTGATATAACGTCGAGCTGCGCACAGTCCCGCCCCATTGTTGGCTTCTAATTATGCACCTCTATGGAAACGGATGATGCTCGGCAGCTGCTGAACCGCACACTTAAGATTTCGCTTACTTCCCCTGCCCCAACGCCACCCACTCGTTATGTCTTACACATGTCACGAAGAATTCTTATGCATACGCCGCGTACAACAATGACATCAAGCACAAGAGCTCTGCATATCTGGCAAATCGTAAGAGCACATGATCTTTGCAATTCGGAAATCTATGTACCGATCATCAAGGATGTGACGAACCTTTTGTTGGAATACGAGGTCATATGGGGCATTTTGGTATATGGGGTTGAAGCTATCTAGGTAGGAACTCCGGAGGAAGGAAAAGGTGGGAGGAAGGTCAAATACCCTGAATCCCCTGAGTCCACTAGCGCCGGATGGATGCGGAGATTACCAACCAAATCACATCTGAAATTCCAACAATAGCCTGTTACGCATTTGAGACGAGTCACGGGACGTCTGGTAGAAATCTCGAGGAAGATTAACGGGTTACCGCCCTGGCGTGAGGGTTACGGATTGGGTTTAGTGCACCCGCTGAGGCTTGGCGCTCCTACTTCTACAGTCATTTCTTGTATGCTACTTCTCTCCTTAGATAGTTTCTCTTATCCATTTACCTATTGATGCGCTCTAGACTGGCCGATGACATCAAAGATAGTCACACTTCCGACCAGTCGACTAGGGCCAGCCCTCGTCGGTCTCGATACTTCGCATTGACGTTTCTGGGGTTTGGGAGTGCTTGACACCTCAGGGCCGCTTCCGGGGCAAAATTTAGCCCTAGAAACCGCCAGGGGCTGTCGGGTTTGCCCAAACAAATATAATATATATTTATAGTTCAAACGGAGTCGATGCCCAATAGCGCTAATTTGCCGAGCCGAAGCAACCCATTCAGTTGGCAACTCAACTCAGGCTATCGATGAAAGAGTTGTTCTCATCCTTCTCATTCATCTTCAACTACTTCAACACTCAGCCGCTCGAAGAGAAAAACCCCAGAACATCAAAGGCGTCTCAGGTGGCAGCAGCTTCTGCAGGATCGCTGACCTCATTGACGTCTTCGAAGCTCTATCTGGCAGTGCTGGCCAACCTTACATATAACCTCATCAAAAGCAATCAAGCAGCAACCGCCCCTGCACAAGCCAATCAACCCTTTCCCTTTCCCATTTACCTCTGCCTCCACCATTCTTTAAACACAACCACCTTCACAACCCTCTACTCCCCTTCCTCCTATATTGAATCTCAGTCCACATTTCCTTCTCATCATTCTTCCTACAAACGAGCAGTTCAGACCCATAAATACACCATCTCTTTCTCTCAACAATGATGCATCAAAACATTTCTTAACAACATCGAGAATCAAAGCAGCCAAGCTTCAGAAATTGAATAGAGAACATAAAAGGGGAGTAGAGTTCAAAGAAGACGGGTGAAGAAGAAAGATCTGCACTTCCACTCCATCAAACCTTTAATCCACGAACCAGCATGCCATATGCCAAAAAAAGCAAAAACACCACTATGAGGAAAGCAATATCTGCACCCCCAAAGCCCACCACCCTCTCCGTCCTTCGCATCCAACCCACACCTCCCGCCGCACCTTCTACCCCCAAAGAAAAGCCTGCTATTTCTTCGCTTCTTGAACCGTCCGCCTCCCTTCCTCTCTACCAGCCCACCCATCTCCAACCTACTATACAGCGATTATGATTCTTCCCCCTCGTCCGAGTAACTCTCTTATCTCATCCCTCGTCCAAGTTAAAACACACCCCTATCAAAACCAACTACGCATGGAGAATGAACAGAGTAACATGATCAATCAGTAGCGCAGATAGAAGAGAGTTTTCAATTATTCATGCTAAGTCTAAGTTTCACAAACAGCAGAGGTAGCAGTATTAACAGAATTTGCAGAGAAAGTTGATTTCACCCGAGTGTTTGAGAGTAGTTACGGGGCTGAATTCGTGGAAGGAATGATAGACTGGCCTGCCGTGAGTGAGTTTTCGATGTAGAAGATGTTTGTAAGGGATTCGAAAGGACTGATTGGCTGGTGCTGGAAAGGTCGCTGATAGTCTGTTCATTACTGTATGAGATTCTCTTGACAAGAGGTTTTTAGTTTGAATGGTTTGATGTATGGATAAAAAGAGCGCAAGCTTTGAAAGCAGATCTAGGGACGTTTGATTGCGATTCTGAGCGCCTACTACTTCGTTGAAACGTGCTTCTTTTCTAACCCAAATTCGTAGATTCAGCTTCTACTGTAGGTACTGTTTCACTTGAGGACACTACTCCTGCTGTAGGTCCTGTCTTTGTTGTACTTAAAAGCTCTGTTGTAGGGTCTTGTTCTTCTGTCGAGACAACGGAAGGCTGTAGAATTCCATCGCACAACCAAGGCCAATAGGTCACTCTTCCGTGCTCCTCGACACGCTTGATCACATCTATCAGCTTGAATATGCCATAGTAAGTGCTTGTGCCTGTTCTTAGAATGTCAAACGGGCCGAGAACGAACTATGACCACAATTAGACCCGATCAACAAGCTGCTGCCCAATAACGTAGAACTCACCCATTTCTTCTCGTTCAACTCATCCCCACATGTGATGTACGTCCGCCAGTCATGGCCGACTACAGTCCATCCAACCTGAGGTAAGATATCCTTTCGAGGTCGCACTGGAAGATTGGACGCAATGCCAAGGGTTCTTAGTCGTTCCATGCCTGCCGCAGCCCAAATCGAGTACTGCGCTAATGCTTCTGTGGCGTCGCCTCCTTCTCTCTTTACTTCGATCCCGCAAAGCATAGCTAAGCGTTTTGTGTAAGCGTTCGACATCTGGCTTATGGGGCAATCGGGTATGCGTTCATCGTATTTCTCGTACACAGACGCAACATGAGGGTCAAGGTCATCGAAGGCGAGAGCAAAGTCGGCCTTCTTGTTGATCGCAACTCCAGCAAGAGATGGAATGAGTGTCGGGTCAATGGACTGTGTTTGACTAGTGACAGGCCATTTATAAGTAGTGACGGAGATGCTAGGGGTCGAGGGTAATACTTACATGGAAACTGACTTGATCATAGTTGCTTTTGAGATTCTTAAGGCTAAACGTAGAGTTGGTTGCACTACATTGAGACACCAGGCACTCTCGTCCTGGTTGTTCTCCCGATTGGACCTTGCATCGATGATTATCTCCTGCACGGATTTCCATAAAGCTTTCAGCTCGTGCTTGTCCATTCCGTGCTTGTAGTGGTATGCAAAGTCTGGGATTTCCAAGGTGCCATAGGGGTCGATTTCTAGCATTAAAGCCTAAATAAATGCCAGTCAGCGCCTGAAACTTTGATTTGAACCATATTGCAGTACGAACCTTCAGCTCTATAGGAATGACACGCTGTCCAAATCCTTTTGTCAGGTGTGTTCGTAACGCAATCGCGCTTGGCAACACTGCTACTTTGGTTTCTGGTTGTCGACAGTCTATAGCTGGGGTGCAGTAACGTAACGAGTTGAAGGCATCTCTGGCTGGACTTTTGGACCGCTTTGGGCTAGACGAAGCAGTTTGTCTACTCTCTGTCGAGAAGGATACTGGCGGCTCGACTGATGCTGAGGGTTGAGATTCCACCTCGCTGCCTACCATACCATCTCTCTTTCTTTTCTTAGGAGACATGAACCCGACTGCATTGAAGGTTTGCGACCGCTTACGCTTGCGGAATTGCGATTGTTCGACAGACTTCGGTGGGGTAATGTGGCGTAGGTCCTTCTGTATGTCTGTTTGTATGTCTGTCTGAATAATGTCGCAAGGAAGACTGTCCAACCAAGCGTCAACACAGCTCATTCTGTGGGTGCGTCAGTTGGAAGAATGTGATTGAAGATGAGGGCAAGATATTCAATGCAACTAGTTATAGCGGTAGAGTGTATTCGAGAATGGTGTTGGTTGGATCGCGGGGGGGCTCAATGTGTCGACTTGGTCCAAAGCTGCAAAGTTGACTCTGGCAAATGGTAAACAAAGATGATGTCACGTGGAAGTCAGACTGACGGAAAGTTCCGAGATTAGATAAGATCTCAGACTAGGTTCAATCAAGTCCTGACCCCGATACCTTCAGTCAACACTGCGACACCACAATTACATATGAAAAGAGAGGTTTGCGACGAAAGCTAGTCGTGCCCCACCAAAAGTCGAGCTTGACGGGAGATCTGTTCATGCTCATGAGCTTGAGTCGGCGTTCGTCGGATACGAAGCGGATGCGAATAAGCCTGAGCATCAGCTTTTGACGAAGGTTTCTACAGACGACAGCGTCATCAATGACACAGTCTGAGCAGCGACAGTAATACTCAGCCTGAGAATTCAGAGAAACCTTCTCATGAAAGATGACATCAAGACTACTGTTTATGCAGCCGAACTGCATGAACTGATATTAGCTACCTTCACAGCCGAGCAATGTTGAAATACGAGGTCATATGAAGCATTTAGTACATGAGGTTGAAGCTGGATTGAAGTCTATCTAGAAGGTAGAAGGTGAAAACTCTACTAGCGGCCCTCAGCCTTACAGGGCGGAGATCACCAACCAAATCACACCTGAAATTCCAACAAGCAATATGTAAGGCACAAAACATCTCTGGTCATCTACACGGACAATCAGGCGGCAATCACCTTCTTCTCGAAGCCAGGCACACAGTAGGGTCAAGAGACACTGCGAACAATAGTCATCAAAATGAACCTTCTTTATTGAAGGGGCATTGAGGTTAGTGTTCACTGGATTCCTGCTCATATAGGGGTACCGGGGAACGAAATGGCGGATAGGGCAGTAAAGCAGGCTACGGGCTGGTACAAAAACCCCTGATCTCTGCTCATTTCATGAACGATGTGCATCTCTTTTGCAACGCTGCGATCGTCGATCAAGACGAGCCTCAGGAAAAGGACATACTCGAACTGAAAGACTCAGTGACGGGGGAAACAGCAGAACTCATTACCAGAAAGCTCATTCGAGACATTGGCAAAAGCCACACTTCGCTTGCATACAGGTCTACATTGAGCTCTAAGCTCAGCACTGGTTCAGCTCTGCACGAAAAAGAATAGATCTAAGAAACTATCTTTTTAATTTCAGAAAAGCTAACTCAAGAGAGTGCTTATGTAGATAGAGAAGACGAACAGTTAAGCATGTTCTGACTGAATATCTAATCTATAAACGTGTTCGCTTGAAAACAATATGAAAAAAAGCTCGAGTTCAAGACCTGAGAAAAATACTCAGTACGCCTAATTTGACAAAAGAAGTCGCTAGATTCGTGAAATGAAGCCGTCTTCTTGATCAATTCGAGAGCGTCTTCATTGAGCGTCTTAAAGATTAAACGACGGCAAGTCAGTACTCAGCTGGTATTGAAGGCAAAATGCACCCAATGATGTGAGCCGAGAGTGCGAGGGCAAAGAATTTGGGCCGCGCATCGAGCAATAGAAGGGGCAGTCACCCCAGGGAGTTCTGGAAGCTTATACTTCTTATTAATGCGACGCCTGCGAGAGCCTTGTGAACGCGGAGGTCCGGGGGGCTGGAGGAAGGAGAGCAAGGAGGGGAAGTGCGGGTGAGGAGCCCAGGGAAGCTCAAGGTTTTGAAGATTTGGAAACGGAAGCGGCGATTGGGAGCTGCAGTTGTAATAGTTTTGCCTTTTATTAGTTTGTTTATAGGATTGGGATGGAATTGCGGGACTTATGAATGACTACCCCTGCTTAGATCGACGAAATAAATAGATACTCCGTCATAGGTGGCCTTAGGCTTCTGGTCCCATGTATGAAATAGTCAATCTATCAATCATGAAGCTGTACTAACCCTTCTAAATCCTTTTGCTAACACCGTCATTATCTTCGAAGTCCCTTAGCCGGCAGCATACTTAGCCCACCTCTATAAGAGTGTTGCTAGTGCGACGAGAAAGCTGCCGACTTTCCAATTATCCCCTCAGTCACCAAAGACAAGCTTGGTATCAACTACAGCACCACCAATAAAAACACTGCCTCGCTCAACGACAAGCCCACAAGCTGTGAACCAGTCTTCCAGCCTCCCTCGATCATCGATCCTCGAAATTGAAGCTCCCCTAGTTTTGGGCAGTGCCAGCTTTCAAGCATCTGGCCTATCGAGATCTGAGGTGTGCTCTTCAAACACTATACAAATTTCTAGCAACAGATCAAGCTCGTGCGGAGGCAGTCTTATTACTTATATGTAATGTCCTCCTTCATATTTCTTAACAAATCTTAAGAGATGTTCGACCTCTCCACCTTCCACGGTTGGTGCTAGGCCTATACACCATTATTAATAGCATGTAGAGAAAATGGCTTGGATTGGAACACTTCACTTACTGGGCGTAGTGACTTGCGTCCTGACTTTTCTAGGGAGGATATGATATCCACACCCTTCTATGCCACTACTCTCATTGTTGGAAACAGGGAACAGTACTGTTACCCCTGTGGTTAGTAATCTCCGCTCCACATTGATCCGGATTGATCCGGCGCTTAGGATTCAGGGGATTCAGGGTGTTTACCTGATTCCCACTTCTTCCTTCCTCCGTAGTTCCTACCTACTAGATAGGTAGTCAATATATGCACATATTCGCTCTGACCCTCATATACCAATACTCATATTTTAAAAGGCGTCAGACAAGCTCATGGCGGGATTAAGAAAGCAATGACAGTGCATCTCGTGTGGGATAGAGTCGTTTCAAGACCGTTTCATGTTCTTTCACATGCCCGGTAAGGGCATCAAAGCCCGCCTCATCAGCCTACTTCTTATTGAAAGTTCTTTGTAAGGTTGTAGGAGCTGATTTGAGGGCATCTTCTGACTCTACCCGCTGTCGCTTGCATGGTAGTCTAAATGTCTATTATTAATATTGCTTAGAATAGATGTAAAGTGACTCTTACCAGACTCGATCCGCGGTTTCTTTTCAAATGCTCAGCTAAAAATTAGACGAGTCGTTTTAGTGCTATAGTAGTATATGCTCAAGTCTAAGCCATCATTCCCAAATTCTTGAAAGATCGCGAGTTCGATGCTTCCCTTGATTGTTTAAGATGTATAGATACTGCATAGTATGAACAATATCTTGTGTTTGAATACTTCATATAAGAAGTCCCTTCCTCATTTTTTAAAAGGCTTTGTGAAATATCATCTTCGAGTGAAAGACAAGACTAAAGTCATTTTGAATATTGCGATGTCTGTGAGGGGAAACACATTGAAAAACGAAGAGTAGTATTCTGGTCGAGCTCTCGTTTATTACCATCAAAGAAAGTCACTCTTAATCTAAGATTGTTGACGTTGCAAATAGAAAGCAAGTGACTCCTCCGACGCAACTCGAACCGGATGAGCTTTACCAAATTTAGCTTGTCCAATCTGAACGACGTGCTGCAGCAGCTCGACGGCCTTCTGCACTTGCCCATTCGCTTCATATGCCACAGCGAGCTCATGCTGCGACGCTAGAAGATCCGGGTGATCTTCAGCCAGCTTGGTTTCTCGAATCCGAACGACGTGCTGCAGCAGCTCGAAAGCCTTCTGCACTTGCCCATTTGCTTGATATGCCGAACCGAGTGCATGCTGTGACGCTAGGCGAGACGGGTGATCTTCAGCCAGCTTAGTTTCTTTGATCTGAACGACGTGCTGCAGCAGCTCGACGGCCTTCTGCACTTGTCCATTTCCATGATATGCCGAACCGAGTACGTGCTGCGACGCTAGGCGATCCGAATGATCTTCAGCCAGCTTGGTTTCTTTCATCTGAACGACGTGCTGCAGCAGCTTGACAGCCTCCTGCTCTTGCCCATTTGCTTGATATGCCGAACCAAGCATGTGCTGCGACGCTAGGCGACCCAAATGATCTTCAGCCAGCTTGGTTTGTTTGATCTGAACGACGTGCTGCAGCAGCTCGACAGCCTCCTGCACTTGTCCATTTGCTTGATATGTTCCAGCGAGCTCATGCTGTGACGCTAGGCGATTCGGATGATCTTCAGCCAGCTTGGTTTCTCGGATCTGAACGACGTGCTGCAGCAGCTCGACGGTCTTCTGCAATTGCCCAGTTGCTTGATATGCCCGAGCGAGCTCGTGCTGTGACCCTAGGCGATCCGGATGATCTTCAGCTAGCTTGGTTTCTCGAATCTGGACGACGTGCTGCAGCAGCTCGACCGCCTCTGTGTTCTTCCCTAGGTGTAAAAGACTGCGCGCATGAAGGTCATATAGTGGCAAAGACTCTTCTAACGGCTTCTGAGGATCATTTCCAAGTTGCATAAACATATCTTCCAGAAGGTGGCTAAGCTTGGAATCCTGCCGCATAGATAATAAGATCCAGCCACATTTCAGGAGAATTGGAATGATTGAAATCGTAGCTTTGATTCCATATGAGAATATTCTGCCAATCTCTATATCTAGATAGGACAGGACGTGCGGTGTTAGACGCCTTTCCTCGGTCTGCCACGTGTCAGTGTTGGAACGGGAAAAAGCAAGAACACATCCAGCTGTGATCCAAGCTACGCCTTGCTGCTCTGAGTGCTGACGGTCTTTGGCCCAAGCGTGTGCCAAAGCGTGCATGGATAACCCTGGCAAGCCGCCTAAGTCATGTCTCGTAACCAACGAAAGCGATGACAGTAGAGAGATGGCCTCAGTGAGACGGTAAGGATCCCATTCATTGCTCTCTGCTTCCATAAAGCTTGGTAATCGCGAAAGGTGACTCCGAGACATGTCGTATATATTACTCATTTCTAGATCGCTAATGTTGAGAACATACCCGCAACCCTCCCATGCGTCTTGAATGATCTGAAGAGGGAGAATGCTAGCGTTTAACATGGAAAGAATTTCAAGTAAGTGTAGCGCATCCTTTGCATCTTCGTTCTGAGACTTCATCAATACCTCTGCAGATGCTTCGAAGGTCGTGTAAACATCGCAATACCTTGATTGCGCCTGTTTTGGTCGATACTTCAAAAGCCGCTTTCGCTGCCGTCGATAGATGTCAGGGTATTGGTCTAATTGACAGTGATTTTGCCGAACGTAGACGCCAGCCTGAATCAAGGCGAGGGTGTGTGATCCTAGAAGACGGACAACTTCCTCGGCTTGACTATCGTAAGATAGCCATGAATCTCGAGGAATATCAGCTGCTCTGAATAAAAGCTCCTTAGAATCTTGGTCTTCCAGACCCTTGAGTGCTTCGGCATTTTCTGAGCTGTACTGCCTGCACTCGGTAAGACGAGAAGTTATAATGATGGTGCCTTTGGTGCCAGATGGCAGATAATTCTGGTAGTCAAAATTCGGATCATCAGCATTATCAAGGATAAGGAGCCAACTTTGCTTGGTGTTTGCGAGAATTTGCAAGGCCTCGGGTATGCTCTCAACCGACCGCCCAAGGTCTTCTGCAATGGTAATGAAACCACTTTTCGCGGTCAAAGGCGTATTGACGTCGACCCAGAAAATCCCCCAGAATCTATTGTTGTTAGCTAAATGAGACAGACCATATTAGAGACAAAGTTGGGACGTACTCTTCCTGTGTTAAGCTTGCAAACTTAAGACAGACCTCGCTTTTCCCTTGTCCTCCCAAACCAGTGATAACGAACCTCTTTTGTTTACCGGTAGAAGTACGGTCATTGAGCAATGCTTTCTGCATTCGAAGAAGTAGTTCAGCACGCCCAGTAAACAGATGATTCAGAGCACAAGGTACTACCCAGTGTACATTCCCATAAGGATTAGTACCTAGGAAAGGAGATTAGTATATATTTATACACTTGTGCAATAATAGACAATTGAGAATCTAGTTTTAGCTATTTTTCGAATTTCAAAGCTCAATTACATACGCTCTGTACGATGCTCTTGCCCGACTTGCCCTATCAGGTCGAGCATCTTTGTTCCGGACGCTGATGCATTACTTGTTGCTTTCATCCACCGCCGAAGCTCTCCAGTAATCTGCACAAAGCCTGGATCGTCTAGATGCTCGAATTTTGTCATATCTATATGATTACCCCGTATCCCTATAGGAATATAGCCGGGTATGATGGCGGAATGAGAAGGTACAACCTGAAAGGTACATCTTAGTTGGGACATAACAGCAGTATTATGCAGAACCTACAACACCAATGCCTGGTAATGGTAATTCTTCATAGAAGCAGGTAATCTCGATTGGTTGGAGGCCACTTTGACTACGTGATCTGACCATAGTGTGGAACCCATCTTGAACTCGTGCAAGCACCTCAGACTCGCTCTCAAGTATGGCTAGAATTTGGGGATTTGTCTGCTTAACGAGACCGATCAGATTAGCTAGCATTTCAGCACACTTCGCGAGACCAGCGCCATGATGTGGTGTGCCAAGGAACACAATGCCACGAGTATTAACGAAGATGTTCTGAAGATGTTGTTCTGGTCGTTGTCGTGCGACTGACAGAGCCTATATGTATTTCAGCCAGAGCTTATGAGTCAACAAGTCAAGCGACTTACATCCTGACATACAAGTCCCCCCAGACTATGGCATATAAATATGATCGGGCGGTTGTTCTACTATTGTTAGTTTCCTTGCAAGATCAACATGGGCGATCAATGTTTACAGTGTCATCGTCCTCTCTATAGCCAGCAACAGCCGTCAGCAGGTTCATCGAATGGTTCCCTATTCTGTTCTTCGACACCATGCCCCGCCAATCCGCCACATATGCGTCATACCCGAATGTGAGAACACGAGTGTTAGGAACCCTCAATGGAAGTAAAGATTGAGGCCACGGAACAGCGGCATTTGTTGCCGTCCATGTCTTTTCACGGTCTCCGGTCAGTCCATGAACAAGGATTAGACTATATCAGGCGAAAGTTAGTTGATTTTAAAACGATCCTAGGTACAGGTTCCTGAATACAGGACAGTAAGCTAGGATTATGATTGAAAAGGGCTGACGGACTCGACCACACTGTGCTCTGGATTATGGAGCAACTTAACGCCAGAAGGGAACGCCTTTCCTGATGAGGTCGTTGTCGCGGAGGTGCTTGCAGGGGCACTTACCGCCGGCTCTGTCCTGGCGGGGCTCCTCTTCGGGCGCTTGAACCATGCCTTCATGGTCGCGACTGTTGTAAAGGTGGTCCAAGGACCGCTGGTTGTGTTGAGAATGTACGTGCTACCTTGCAATCTACATAGACCCTCCAAAACAGTGTATACTGAAGTTCGAAGAGGTGTGCATTTCAGCTCAGCTCCCAACGTCAGGCTGACATTCAGCCCCATCCAAGCTATTGGGTGTGATCCAATCTAGGCGGGGCGATTTACTGACAGGGATAGAACTAAATAAGGCACAGGCACCCGAGGCACCCATCCGTACCCCGCACTAAGCTCATTCTTCGCTTAATGTGGATCTTCCCGTTTTTGGCTTCTAGACGTAAAAGTGGGGGGACGGGCCGCCAGCCGGCAGTTATTCCGACTGGGATAAGCCACACTGAGTCGGGAACTTACCTTATGTACTTGTAGACTTCCGGATCACAGCTTTCCTAAATTCTGGTTTTGAGATTTGCAGACAAATATTCTATAACGAACATACCAGCTAGCCGCGTCACTACGTAAGAACCTTGGGATGTTGGTACCTTACAGAAACATACCAGACTTACTACGTTGATGTCGCGTGGACCACGATTCGATTGCACATAATGCTGGTACCACATGTCGTACAGCACAGCTTTGGCTGAAACAACGACAAGATCTAGGCTTCAGGCTCTGATATATAACATTCAGTCAGTCTTCTCTTCAATGAGCTTCGTCTGTGCATCGAAGAAACATTTATCAAGTTTCGAGTCGATGTGTAGTCGTTTTTGCCCTACTATATTGCCTAATTTGCCACCTCTATCGCATTTTAACACTATCTTTCGAAGTATGCCTTTCTTCGAGACCTTGGAGCGTCTGAGGATCACGTCATAGCCGTGGGGCCCAGCAAACTCGTTGATTGCAGTGATAAGCTTCTGGTGATTGACATAGAATTCCCCCACGGGCGGTGGAGCTAAATCCATGGCGGCGAAGTGCTGAAGGGCGACGACGAGAATGAATTAGCAAATAGAAGTAGCAAATGAAAGTATAGGTAGGCGCAATTATTAGGTGAAAAGATGTAGTAGTAGAAGGAAGAAGTAAAATATCGCGACGCGTTCACACCAAAAAATGGAGTACGTAACTATGATCAATGCTACTAAGCCTTTTTGGTGGGGGGGGGGGGGGGTATATGTAGTAAAAGGGGGTGGTACTTTTAGTGGTTCCCTTTAAAAATCAGTCAAACTTTTGTTAATGATTTTGACTGACGTTAAGAATCTTAATTTTCAGTCAATCGAAGAACGAAATTTCAACCAGTCGCTCTGACTTTGGGAAAGCATATAACCAGTGTTAAAGCACTTTTCCCGGGCCGGTTCAAGAATCGTCGATCGGGTTGACTGACTAATTCATCAAATTGGTTTCTTTGGTAAGGAAAGAGCAAAAGACCAGCTCACTCGATGTATTTTTTCTCTTAAAATCTACAAACAGCCATCATTTTCAACACCGTTCCACTTCCCATCTTATTTCTTTCCGTCTCCTCAACACACAGTTTTGCACCTTCCTCTCCGGCCCTTGGCGCCATACAGCTCCCTACCAAGTTCCCTCCACAGTCCAAACTTCCCCATTGCGCTCCTGCTGGATCACTCATTGAATTTTTACACGGCAACCCTCGTGGCCAAAAGCTTTGAACGCCATATCTAGTCCAGGCCCAGAGTCGATACTGTAAAAGGATATCTCATTGAATCCGCTATCGCAAATACTAGGCGGGGAGAAAGCGTAACGGTCCTTGACCGCGTAGCCTTGATCGCATCCGTGTACCTCGGGGCAGGCAGCCTAAGCGTAGAGATGGGTTTCGCGTGGGGCGCTTCTCTGGGAGATGTGAAGATATGGATCCCAGGCGTCTCGTTTGTGGCTCGATGTAGGTGGGGCAGTGGATGCGTCTTGGCCGTAGATGAAAAATTCAATGTTGTTATAGGATACGGCACCTCCCCAAAAACCGTTGGCATCGCTGGGGCCTATAGGAAGAAAAAATGATTAGTAGATACTTGGGCTAGAGAAAAAGAAGAAGTGGTGGAGACGGATTTGATTACAGTTGTTCAAAGCATTCGTAAAACCAGTAATACAGTCATTGCCGCCGGGGATGTTGTTCGACCCGCCGTTGGCGTACAAGACAATATCAGTATTTGGGTCTGCCTGGTTGGAACCATCCGGGTAGTCGAAGCCGAATGAATTGAAGTCAGTAGCTTGAGGGTATGATGCGGATATGCTAGAATCCAGTACGGAACACTCTTGCGATCTAGATCACGTAGACAAGTCATTAGCCTTCACAATAAAACATCGGTTCAATCAGACTCATAGCCGCGGTACGGAAACATGGATGAGACCTCTGTATGGATAGAAAGGGGACAAACACTACCAAGTCGACTTGTTTGCTCATTGCTTGGCCAAATGGAAGAAGAGTTCAACTCTTAGCAACAGAGGGGAGACATACATAAACGCTGAAGCGCGAGAGCCATGAAATTCTTTTTGACCTTGCGGGGTACCAGAGAAGCAAGCCGCACCAGTGATAGTGGGCCAGCCTGGTGGGCCGGTAGAAGAAGGCGCGCTGGTAGAAGTTGATGTGCTAGGCGTGGTTGAAGCTGAGACTGTAGTGCTGCCTGAGTTGGGTGCGATAATGAAGAAAGAGTAATCTTCACACGGTTGGTCAAGTTCGCCTGTGCCGATGATGGTATGGCTATCGTATTGGCCTAAATAACCATACAATTTAGCGTTATTGAGATAGTGAAGGCGAGAGTGGCACGGTCTTGTAGTCTATCGGGCATCGCCTTCGTTTGAACGAATATATATTATATGTGTTTGGGCAAACCCGGCGGCCCCTGGCGGTCTCCAGGGCTAAAATTTGCCCCGGAAGCCGCCCTGAGGTGCCAAGCACTCCCTCTATCTAAGCGACTGAGTCTATGAAGTGGGTGAATGGGACAAAAGCGCGTTTCTGACTGAATCCTAAGGGATGAAGAAACAGAAAGAGATGATGAGGGAAACAGAAGGAGAAACGACCTATTTATCCCCTTTTTCCTGCTTAATCTCCTTGTTCTCTAGCGATCAACATTGATCGAGTCAAGTCGACTAACAGTCATCTTCGCTTGTCGATAGTCTTCAGTCAAGCTGAATCTTCTATCGAGCATCATCTTCGTTTGAACGAATATATATTATATGTGTTTGAGCAAACTCGATGATCTCTGATGATCTTCAGAGCTAAAATTTGTCTTGAAAGTCGCTTTGAAATGTCAAGCATTCTCAAATCTCAGAAACATCGATACGAAGTATCGAGATCGACAAGAGCTGATTCTAGTCAACTGATCAAAAGTGACTATCTTTGATGTCTTCTAGAAACATTTAGTATGTAGCTAGAATGAGCTTCAATGTATAAACAATAGCTGTTGAACTTTCATCTTTTTAACAGTTAAATTTCTTTCTTCAAAAGCTTTGCTTGATGAATTGAAATAACAGCATCTTGATGAAAGAAATGATCTGAATAGCAATCTTTTATGCTCAATGTAACTGTTACGAGCGTATCAAGACTGAACAAGACTAGTCAATAATCTAGTCGAGATCTGATCTAGATCTGACTCAGATTTGACTCAGATATGATTTAAACCCTTTTTCTTTCTCAACATTCTTTTCTTTCATCAACATCTTGTTCATCTACATCACATTCTTTTCGTGTCACAAATACATCTCTTTCAAGTCTAATGCAGTCTTTGAACATTACATAAATAGAAGCTTTTGTATCAATCTTCTTCTGTATTTTTAATATTCAGTTATAGCTATTTCTAAAGATTAAGCACTATCAACTCTAATCTTCATTGATTGTATCATTTAAACACGATTCTGACATTATATTAAGAATTCGTTAATCACACGATACTGATTTCATTACTCATTCAACATACTCATCTAGACAGAATGAGTTTAAAGAAATTTATTTACCTGATGATCAATGACAATTGAAAGATAGAACAACACTAGAAGATTGAATAGAATCAACGACAAGACTGTTTGAATTGCTAGACTACTTATTGCTCATTAAGTACGCAAAGTTCATTCAATTACGAGAATCACGATAAAGAATCTTCGTGAATTGCTCAAGAATCAAATCGATCAATAGATTCAACGATAAAAAATCTTCGTTGTTTGCTAAAGAATCAATCAAATCAATCAACAAACAAATCTCATCTTCTTTGTTGAAGATTAAACATTATCTCATACGTCTTTCTTTTTCAATCGTTGAGCATCGTCATTCGTTCAATTTTTCTTTCAAACAAATCTCATCATGTCTAGTCATTTGTCTACTGAAGAGCGTTCTGAAGAATTTCGAAATCATTTCTTTCAAATCTCTGATGCTGATTCATTAAAATCATCAAGTGCTGCGTCATTCATTCATGAAGATGACGAATCATTTGCTGAAACAATAATACTTCTTGTGTTCTACGAAATCTGAAAGACTCGAAGTCTAGCTCTTGATGAAGAAACAGATCAACTCTACAAGTTAAATAAACAACAAGAAGATGAAATCAAAGAGTTGAAGACTAGACTTTAAGCTAAAGAAAACACTTCTTCTGATTTCATCTACTCTGAGCGTTCTAGATCTCAAAAAATACCTGATTCTTCGCTGTTTACTGATGAAAAGAACTCTATTTGAGAGAATTGATACGGAAAAATTCAGAATAAACTAGAGATCAACGTCGATCTCTTTTCTAATGAATGAGTCAAATTGAGCTATATACATTCTAGATTATTCGATGACGCAGCTGAGATCACTCAAGCTAAATGCAAACGTAACTGTGTCAATCTTTATAAAATCGTTGACAATCTTTTGAAAGAGCTAGCTCAGTTGTTCAATGATTCAAATAAGAAAGTCAACTTTCGTAAAGAATACTACAATCTGATTCAAGAATTCAAGAAATTCAGTGAATTCTATGCTCAGTTTCAACGTCTATTTTTCTATCTAGACTATCATGAGAAGCAACTGATTGCTGATCTGAAAGATAAAATACATTCTTGTTTTCAATTCATTTAAGTAAATCAACTAGTTCAATCTGATTTTCTAAAAGAAATTTGTTTCTATCTGATTCATTTGAATAATGATCAGCGAGTCATTCAAGAGATCAAGAACAAGATCAAATGCATCAATGATGTTTCAAAGACTATCTTTCATAGAGCAACTGTTATCACTCAGCAGTCATTTGATCATTCGAAGTCTGATCATCTAAAGTTGCGTGACGCGATTTTAACTAGCGTCAAAGAAGCAGACATTCTAGTCAAAAGCTGTTTTGTATGTCATAAATCAGATCATAGCTCTAAGAAATGCTTCGATCAATCTACTAGAATTAATGCAGTGAACAATGAATATGATTGCTTCGATTTCAATTCGAATTTCGATTCAAAAAACTAGTCATCTCTTCAAAAGTCATTGAAGAGATAGAGATTATATCTTTGTGCAAACTAGATGAAATTCTATCAAAAGAAAATTACTTTGAAAAGTCGTTTCTAATTGATGTTCATCTCATCTCTCAGAATTGATCTTTCAGCCTTCATTCTTTAATAAACAGTGATTCAGTCATCTACATGATTGTACATTCTAATCTAGTCAATAAAGTATGCGAGAAACTGAAAATTCAACCTATATCATTGACAAAAGAGAAGCTAATAAGAGATTATGATGAGAAGATATTTAAGAAAATCATCACTCATAAAATTCTACTCAATCTCATCATCGAAAGTCATAAGAAATTGACTGTATCAATGTTGATAGCTGATATCAATCATCATGAAGTCATATTGAGTAAGCTCTGAATGAATAAAAACGAAATATTACTTGTTAGGGGCCAGCATAGAGCGAGTCATATGGGTGTAATGTAACGAGTATATAAATGCTAAGGAAGGAAAGTATCTAGGAGGGAAGAGCCGACTATCTATATGACTCAGAAGAACATAAGCTAACCC
>JAABUL010002297.1_pt1 | contig 32208 bp, 52 predicted proteins | sample 5559151 | NCBI WGS metagenome assembly JAABUL01 (sample SAMN10711876, study PRJNA513368) | rock metagenome | isolation source: Antarctica rocks | place: Antarctica: Victoria Land, Pudding Butte sud
CGAATTGCGGTTATGCAGATGCAGACGGGGGGGGTGACTTGGACACTCGACGCTCTACTACCGGCTATGTCTTCAAGGTCTATGGCGGCACTGTTGCGTAGAAAAGCCGGCGTCAGCCAACTGTTGCTTTGTCTACTACCGAAGCAGAGTACATGGCATCAGCAGATGCAGCACGACAGGCTATCTGGCTTAGACTTCTGCTTGATGACCTTCAGCTTGGTCTTGGCAACAAACCTTTCCCCATCATGAACCACAACGCTGGTACCATTGCGCTCTCCAAAAAATCCGGTCCATCACGAACGATCCAAACACATTGGACTTCGCCATCATTTCCTCCGCGAGCGAGTCGAAGACAATACTTTCTCATCCCCTCAGCAGACAACATTGCGGATCTACTCACCAAAGGACTGCCTCGTGAGTTATTTGACCGCTTGCGTGATCTGCTTGGCGTGACCGCAAGATCGGATCGAGTGGGATCAGGATAAGGCGATCTCGTCTTCCGGTCACGTGACCGCCTGCGCAGTCCCGCTGCCGCTTTTCATAGTTTGATGTTTCATACTTTCCTCCTTATGCATTTCGTCAATATTTAACATCATTTGCTCGGTAGCACTCTGCGATCGCAACCTCAAAAGGCACAATATCGAATCAAGGATAACTCAGCGCAGGGGCAATCAAGTATGTGGTTTCGAGTACCACTTCACCTTGACCGTTGCTTGTGGTATTGAAAAGGCTTGGATGCCTGGAAGATCTGCGATGTTGTAGAAAGGGCCATTGTATCAGCTTGTGAAATCGTTTCCGTTCAGACAATTCATTTCTTATGCGGCAAAAAGCCTAAGTAGAATAAGGCGATCTCGTCTTTCGGTCACGTGACTTGGCCTGCGCAGTCCCGGTGCCGATATTCAACCTTAATCTGACCCTGAAGTCCTCATGGACTTAACTCTTGACATGTCATGGACGGGGGTCCACCATGCTACACGTTGTCTGGCGAGAGGCCTCAAGTCCTTCGTTAATTATACGCGACAAAACCCATCACTCCTGGTGTGAGACATTACGGAAGTCTGCCATATTAGGCCGCCTCCGTTCGCGTCACATTGGCCCCACGCTACGCTTCTGGGATGTCTTCACAGGAATCAGCCTGTGAACTTCAACAGCAGCATACCGATGTCAATTCACTTGAATGCGAGCAAGTTCTGTCACATCTACGCACGGGCACATCTCATTTACAGCATGTCCGAAGGCTCGAAACATGTGCTAAACCTCGTTTCCTCGAGTGGTAGAAGCTGTCCTTAATCATGGAGCATACCGTCAAGCCTAGCGATGGCCTCGACCATGGAAGATGCGAAGCTCGGCACGCTGTAAATGGCGACTGTCACTTTTTGAATATGCATATGATGCTGTCGACAGGCAGAATCAGTATAGAGAAATGCATTTGCACGTGTCGGACTGACTCTTCGTCCTCCAGAACGTGTCTGGGAAACACATCAGGCGACGTTTAAACATGAAGAAGATCGGACGTACTCCAGGCCCACTTTTTGTCCTCGTGAGTGCTTGGCGGAAGCACCCCAGACCATCGCTTTTGTGTTTAGCAGGATGGCAGGCCTCGAAGGAAATGCTCACCTGTTCGAAACTGCTTGACGATATCTTTGTGTATGGCGTTGCAGAAATCCTCCACCGAACATCGCCCTCGTCGAAGGACAACAGGGGTGGAGTAGTCGGGCGCTTGACCTCGAGGTTTCGTGTAACTACCATTTGTCAGCAAGGCATCATGCAGTATCAGCAGCTAAAGCACATTCTGACTAGGTCTAATTTGTCCCACATGACCTCAAGAAGCTCATCGACGTTGAGCCACATTTGGGAAGAGATGGGCACGGAGTTTGGGATCTACGGGGTCGCATGCTAAGAAGCGTGTCTTCGCCATTTCGCACCTTATAGAGTAGGTCAAGCTCCTCGATACTGATCGCATCGATCTTGTTCAGGACATATATAGCGGGGACATAGACGCTACACACCCCCGTACCTTCGGTCAGCGGTGATGCTGGTAGCAATGTCCATCACTGACCGATTTCCCTCAACGACGTCGATGAGGTCTTCAATAGTCGCATCAGGCTGATGTATCGAGACTGACGCGTTATTCATCCGATACTCGGACAGGACAGCCCTGATCTCCTGAGCGTCGATCTTGGTCAATGGCACGGTGTTGGTGACCGCGATCTAAGTCTCGAAGTCAGCGTGCTCCCGATCAGGCCAATGCGCTCTCGTCCACGTACACCACCACTCTCCTTCTTTCTCACTGTGATTGCCGGGGGCTTCTTGTTCAGCCGAATACCGAACCCTTCGAGCTCATTGGTGAGGATGGCGAGGTCGTTGAGGGGTTTGAGCACGTCAAGGATGATGAATATCAGGCTACAGGTCCGAGCGACTGCGATGACCTGTCGCCCTCGACCCTTCCCGTCCTTCGCCCCCTCAATGATTCCTGGTCATTCTGCGTCAGAGTGGCGCCAAAGGAGGCCGCTGATGGACGAAGCGTCATGACTCACCTGGCAGATCCAGTACTTGAATTCGAGCACCATTGTGGGTCAGAGTTCCCGGGACGGTTGTGAGGGTAGTGAATTCGTAAGAGGCCACCTCGGAATGAGTCCCGCTACATCGCAACTCGTGAGATTCATCCTCGACCGCACTATCGATCCTATGGAAGGGCAAGGCGTACCTCAGCTTCGACATGAGAGTCGACTTGCCCTGCAGACCGCATCAATCTCAAGCTAGAGATCTGATCTAATCTCCTGCCACTCACAACACTCGGGAATCCTACAAACCCAACACTAGCTATACCAGTTCTGGCAACGTCGAAACCGATTCCAGGTCCTCCTCCTCCTCCTCCTCCTCCTGGTGGTGCGATGAGCTCCCGACGAAGCTTTGCGAGCTTGGCTGCATAGTGAAGGTCAGCTTGGATCACGAAACGCAGATAGGAGAGCGAGGAGCGACCTTTCAATTGGCCTAAATGATACCTTGCAAAGAGTCAACATCCTCCGTGTGATCATCAGGAACCCTTCGAACTCACTCGGTGGCCTTGTTTTTCTGTCTCGGACGTGTTGAGCAGCATTATGTACGGAGATGATCCCGCCTACCTGCGTTTTCGCCATCTCATCCTCAACATCCTTGATCTGCAGGTCGGCAGTGAATCTTTAGCTATAGTACCGGGTGGAAAATCGTTTCAACGTCATCGAGCTCACCTTTTGTGCGGTAGTCATCCTGGGCAAAAATAATGAGTGAAGCACTCGTACGATTTTGACTAAATGTACCAGAAGGCAGTCACGTGATTGACAACGCCCGCGGCCTACCATTTCCCGTTCAGTTTCGCTCCCTCTTCTTCGATCCTCATCACACTGCTAAATACTTGACGAGCTCACGTACAGCCGGCCAGACGATTCATGGATATGCCTTTGATCGAGGACCGACGATTCGACCTCCCGCATCCGCCATCGCTCTTTTTGATCCCGACTCTGCCTTCCTGATCATCCCCCCCCCCCAACGATGGCTCATCCTCTCACTCAACAACCTCCTTCAGCTCTCCCTTTCACCTCAGCTTCTCGTCCTTCACTCCTCGGCTTTGGCTTTGGCTATCCCACATCGGCAGCGTCTTTCGGTTTACATGCCGGCCAATTCGGTGGCAATGGCATCCCCTCCCTCGGAGAAGGATCCAGTTCGGGCACACCTTTCTCCTCAACGAAGCGGTTCTCGCCGACGTCAAAGGCAGCAGTCTCGTCTGATCAACCCGCTCAGAGGTCACTGAAACGAACCCGACTATCACGATCTCCCAGTCCTCCCTCGTCTCCACGCTCAACCTCGTCTGTGAGCTCGTCTCCTCGGCTGAAGTCAAGAGATCTATGGAAGGGCAGCGAAAAGGAGGACCTTACCGTAGGTGCCTTGGCGATCAACAACCCGTCACGTAGAACGAATGGTTCTCGGAAAGAAGTCAAGCGCCTCAGAAGAGATGATTTGACTGAAAATGGGGTGTCTGAGAGATCCGCCGGAGAAGTTGATGTTGGTGTACTGCTCGGTAAGCATCTCGATGTCCCAAGTCCGTAACGCGAGAGTGACCTGCACGTTAGCTACCCTTCCCCCCTCGGCGCACCTTCCTATCCTGCTCGATATCCTCTCCAAAAATCCCACCCTCAGCGCCTCGATACTACCTCAAATCCCACTACCTGACTTGGGCGATTGCGTGAAGGTGCTAGAGAAGTGTATGAGTCGAGTTCACCGTTCAGCTGGTGATTCTCACGAAGGATTGGATCCTGCGAGAAGATGGGGAAAGGCCAAGAAAGACGGGGAAGCATTCTGTGGAATGGTCAGTCATCGGATTATTTTCTCCATTGAATAGAAGCCAAGAGGGACGGTATTGACTTCCTTGATCAGGCCACAAGTTACTTGACATTCTTCACATCCCCTCCTGCGACATCCCAACCTCGCCCTTCCCCGCAGACCATTTATTCCCTCCTCTATGCCCTCACCATCCACGTATATTCCATCCTACAAATCGCTCCCAACTCATCCGACGCATCCACCTCAGGAAAGCCGATACTTGATCTCGCCCACACCGTACTCTCATCGTGGACTTCGTGGTTGAGCAGTGTATCCGAAGATGTCAACCAAGGCGGGGGCATGTATCCGCATTCGATAGTCAGCGTTTGGGCCGATGGCCTCGACAATCTGTCAGAAGGCAACCTTGCTTCCACCCTTGGCGCCTCAAACTTGAGTTGGTCAGGCGGAGGCTCGGCTTGGGGGAATGTCGTGCGATCAGCAGCGGATCCACGAGCAACAGATCAAGTCCTAGTGACATCGTTCCGGTCGGCTGTCTCTCAAATCCGAAACCACTTCGTCTCAGAGCTCGGTTGGCTCGTAGGTCGACATCGCCCAGACTAAGTCCGCCGACTGGACGGCAGAATCTGTGATTGCCTTGGGCATGAAAGGAGGCTGAAGCAGGACGCGAGAATGTCAGCGGAATCGACCGGCCAGCTATCAGAGGTCGGCGAGCAGGCGGGAGTCCACTACTCGATAGCCACATCACTACGCAAGGAATCACTTTTCTCACCTGGACTTACTTTCCTGCTCGTGATCGTTTTAGTATTCCGCGTAGATGTAGAACCTCGTGAGCTTGACGAGGCGCATGCAACAATGCGGATGCCTCAACTTCCCTTGTGAAGCTCAGATCTTCGTTCACTTGAGGCTAACAGCTAAATACGTCCGGGGTTGAGGGTGAGCTGACAGCTGGTAGCGACATTCCAGACTATTTATCACTGCATGGTGCGAATGGTATATTGAGCCTTGGAACCTTCACGCTCCTAGCGATACTCATCAGAGGACTACTTCCTCCCGTGCTGTCCATTCCCGCTGCTCGCAATTGTCTTCGATTGAGTAGAGCTCGATCCTCGTTTGGGGTCTCCTATGGTAGCCCAGCCATTAGGGTCTCGTTTGGGTGGCACAGCTGATACAGATGCATCTTCGCCATTGAATCTCGGCTCATTGAGGTTCTTTTGGAGATGCCCCGCGCCCGGAATGGCGCGAGGACTGGAGCCGACGCTCATGTCGACAATCCCTTGTATGTCCGTCTTGCCGCGACCGAGGGACTTCGCTACGCTGTCCTGTCTCTTCTGTTTTTGGGAGGCGCGAGAACCTGTCGGAGGCGTGGAGCGGCCTCGAAGTACGTGTGACGAATGAGCCACATCCGCTGATGAAGAGGGACCGCTCGTTTCGACCCGACGGCTTGAAACGGTTCTCGACGCGACATCCGAAGTCGATGCTCGGCGGTGTGTAGCTGGACTCTTGTGCTGGTTTATCCTCTCAGCAATCGCATCGGAATTCCGTAGGACACCGACCGACACGCCGTTGTCGCTTAAGGGATCCAGGCCAACACCGAGACTTGTCGCCTGTTTCATTGTCGTCACGTTGAGGATAGGCACCGGTTGTTGCTTATCATGAAGGCAAGGCGCCCTTGGATGGGTCTGCATCGTCTGACGATGCAATGCGCTGTTGCTTGAGATAGCGCGAGGTAGACAGGGGAACTCGTTACTATCGGGACTAAATGGCGGTGTGGCAGTCTCGAGGACACTTGTTGCCGCTTCGTCGACGTCTTCGAATTCGAAAGTCGGCGCTGGTCGCTGGCATTCATCCCACGTATCCCGGGTGAGCACCGCCGAATGGACGAATTCCACACCGACCAGAGTCGACCTCTTCGAGAAATGCCATTCGCCTTTCCCACCGCGACCAGTCCAAAGCATAGATCTCAATCGTGGGAGGCGACGGACAAATTTTCTCAAGTCCCGGACGTCTGGAAGACTGGGATCCACCATATCAATGTGGTCTGCCAGGAAACGAGGCAGGTCCCCCAAATCCTGGTCGGGATAAGACCGTGTACGTGTGCGTGCGGTACTGGGTCCACAGGCGGTATTGTGCTTTGCAGGACTGGTTGCGATTAGTCGTTCGAGTTTGCTCAGACCAGAGAACGCGTTTCCCATGCCGATCTTCCATCAGTCCATATCCAGGAATCGCTGACACTCACCAAGTGGGCCATTGGTGCTCTCACTGCCACCTGGAGCTTCCGAAGATCCCCTGTCGTCCGCAGCAACGCCTCAAGGGCCACCGTATCGATCTCCCACCAGTCCAAACATAGCTCGTGAAGATTGTTACCACCAGCCACCAGACTCTCGAGCAGCTCCAAGGAAATTGGCTCTGCTTTGAGGCCCGTCTGCACAGGCGGGATCGCAACGTCGACTGGGGGAAACGGTAGCAGCGCGACAGGATGAACAATCCGTCGGACAGCGAAGCATTGAAGCTGACCAAGGGGTACGTAATGGATAGTGGACAAGTGCTGAAGAGCCCAGCTTTGTTTCTCGTCAACCCAGATCTTTGGGCCAGCGATCCTCTCACGAATGACGAACGACACTCTCGGCGATGTTGATCTCAAGGCTTCGCAGAGAAATTGGCCACACCCTTATCGTTCGCCAAGTATCTTTGCCCAGTCTTCCTGCAACCTAGTGTCAGAAGGAACACAGCTTCTGCCCCGTTCCGCACCTTGCACGTCGTTCAGGCGGAGGCTCTCAAGCGTGACGCACCCCTCGATGATTGCCCTGAGACCGTCGCCCGAGTTTCGTACCAGTCGTGCCCAGCTCAAGGTGGCGAAGGATTCCAAAAGCGCCCATCCGACTGATGCAATTTTATGCGACAATACTCACGCCGTTCGAGCTCAGGCCACCTAATGTGAGCGCTTCCAGATTCTCCCAGCTGGGTCCTAGTCCCCAACCTCCCCGTCCCACAGCTCGTGGTGGCACCGAGGCTGCCTCATCTGCTATCCCATGGACAGGATCTTCATCCCAATCTTCTGGCTCGGGCGTAAGCGGCACGGTCTGGAAGCCAGGCGGAACCAGACGCTGAGGCTCGGGCGTAATGCGGGGTAAATGCGTGGGTTGAGTGTGGTCTTGAGCTGGATGGACCGGAGGAGGAAGAACGATGAGACGGAGAAGTGTACGTAAAGTCGAGATTGCCTTTGGCTTCGTCAGAATGACCATCCCATATGCGAGAAAAACCCATCACGAACCTTCCACATACCGCTACTTACCCCTAGCCAGGTCTCCCATCGGAGCTCGTCTGTATTTTGGCACAGGGATATAAGTCTCGCCGCTTGGTAAAAGGCTTGTCCTCGGCCGTGCTTGCCGTCAACCGATTCTGGAATAGGTTGTATTGTGGGATATTCACAATGCTCAGCGTGCTGTGCCGGAAGCGGATCAGATTTGGGGTGGCGAAAGCTGATGGTGCGGACATGTTGGGCGAGTTGGGGATTTCTGATGATGGGGGAGGGACGATCAGTATTTCCCAGCTGTTGAAGGCAAGGATCATCTCACTGAGTGATACACTCCAAACGGGTCTTTCTACTCCTCCCGTGGTCTACCAGCTGGTTCAGCTGAAGGACTCCTGGGACAGGCACCTCGACCTCCAGAATCTTTTAGGCGAATTTGAGGGCGGTCTGATGAAGATTGCGATTACCGGCCAAAACCAAGGGTCTGATCAAATCAGGTGAAAGCTTCAGGAGATGAAGAAGGATGACTGTCAAGGCGTCATCAGCCGCTTGACGTTGCCGCTGAGGTGTTTGAGGACACCACCAAGACTGAGGTACAGATGATTGGCTTCCCTCGGGAGCTGTCCATCTTCCAAGGGTACAGCGAAGAGGTGCATTATAATGAAAATACGCACTTTCAAACACTTCTGACCGGTCTCTCATCTTCTCAGACCCCTTCCATGTCGCTCTGTCATTCGGTCCTCTCGAGATCCAGCCGCTTTGATGCTCCATTATAACTCCTCGGATGTTAGGTTACTTGCGAATGGAGCAATATCACCATCTGCTACGAGAAATGCAATGGCGACCTACAGGTATCGTAAGAGAAGGGGAAGAAGAAAGAAGATATCGTAAGAGAAGGGGAAGAAGAAAGAAGATATCGTAAGAGAAGGGGAAGAAGAAAGAAGAAGAGAAGAATGATAGAGGAATATCGGAATGCGTTGGAAACAGATCTTCAATCAGGCACGGCCAGGGCCCATCTGAAACACGAGGCACCGGAGGCTTTCATCAGTGAAAGCAAACGCCAAGATGGTCCAGGATGGTCGCGAACGCAGGGTGTAAGCGAGCCATTCCCTAGTGAATCTTTTGACGGTATTCGTGAACGGCGCCCAATAAGGTGCGGTATATCGAGAGGCTTGGAGAGGTAATTGGAGAAACCCGCCTCGGCGCATTGAATCTGGGTAATCTAAGGATCAGCTATGATCCTGGCAGAAATACTGACTTGATCTGCGTTTGCAGTGAGCGCAACGATGCAAGGATCTCTGGCCAAGGGGCTCGCTCGGATACGCTTCTGAGCGTTGAAACCGTCCAGGACAGGCAATTAGAGATCCAGAAAAATGAGATCAAATCGACTCTTCTCTGCCGCCTCGAGCGGCCTGACCGTCAGCAGCCGAAGCGATGACTTGTAGACAAACAGCGCTAATATCCGCTTGCCGACCGTAATATTGACGGCGTTGTCGTCGATGAGAAGGACATCGAGTGGACAGGTCTGCGATCAGCCTCATTCTCGCCCTCGACCTCACCTTTGCGAGACTCCTGTTGATGGTGCTGTTGCTTTTGCTCGGCGCCACCGGCATCGGATGAGGTTCAGCACCTTGACTCCATGGACGAAGAGCATGATAGAGCGATTTGAAGTTAATCGGCCGCGCCACAATGGATGCCCACTGAAGGGACGTAAGCCGCATCAGATCATTGCACATCCTGACTTGCAGTGAGATCGAGTCTTCTCATCGTTTCTGCGAGATCGACACTCCGAACCAGGTCAAGAACTGAGGTTAGCCTGTCTTTACATATGGCGCTCACCTTGGATTTTGGCTGTAGCTTCTTCACCTGCTTAAGCCAGTCGGTTGTGATCTGTTCCGTGCGGACGAAGATGATGTCGAAATTGACATGCGAGTTGAGGCCAGACGATCGGTCCTCGACGACGCGGTCGCAAGCTTCTTCGTCAAAGCGGATGGGGTGACAATTCAAGGCTAGCAGACTTGTATGTCAATTTGAGCATATCCCACCACGGTCCTGGATCGCAGATTATGAAGCAGCTTCTACCATGTTGTCAGCGTCTCCCTGGATGAAAGGAGAAGCCTGTTCACTTCGGCGATTTGAAAGGCTCATATACCCTATCGGGTTCGGGCTTCTCGATGCGACAAACTGAAGCTGAATGTGCTACCCTTGCCGTATCCGACCTTGCCGAACAGTCACCGCCGAGCAACTTCGCGAGGTCCCGACTGAATATACGTCCGAGACCTAGACAGTCAGCTAAGTTGGACCCGGAATGACCACTCGACACCATAAGCGGTTCCTGGAAGCGCAGGACCCGTCGCCTTGCACTCGCCCAGCGCGGCTTGGTCGTCAATCGGGGCGTCATACAAGATGGCAAGCCGCAGTGCAAAAGTATCCCAAAGGCCAACGTGCCAGGTCAGTCCGCTGACTGCGGCGACTTCTGCACGACTCAGCAGTGCGCCCTCCAAGTCCCAGGGCTTGACCTGAGAGGTATAGGCTAGTAGGTTCTCTTCGTATTGAAGAGCTTTTGCACGAAGGTGTCGCCAATCTGGCTGGACGATCCCGTGATTGAGAGAGGAAGGACGGACGTGAGTGGCGGTGGAGGTCGTGCGTGAGGAAGGTCGAGGGTAAGCCGTGTGCGGTGAAGAGACCTCGGTAGGAACCGCTTCATGATTCATGACGTTTCTTCGTCGAAGCGAAAGAAGAACCGAATCCGAACCTCGGCTTCGAGAAAAGAACTGCCCTCTTCTGACGACAGAAGTCTACAGATAAGATATTGAGATAGATCAAATGCGGAACCAAGACTTCTGGGATGAGACCCGTCTTTGGACGCACCAAGGCACACCGGGTATCTAGCTGGCAGGCCTAGTTGGCAGCTTCTCCATCATCTCGAAGATTTCTACAAAGTCTTGTTAGGGGATAAATCCAACACAGCTCGAAGGTGCCTGGAGTGACACGTGGAGACCAACTACGTCAACATCTTCTTTGATAATTCTACCTTGAACCTCGAAAGAACTATGAGATGATCAAACTCGACATTGGGTCGTATGATGGAGGGCTCGATCATCATGAAAAGGAGTTGGTGCCTGGTCCCAGCACACGACAACGACACGTCAGGAAGCAGCTTGACCACGACAACGAAGGGTACCTTGAACAGGCTCATCACGTTAAAGAAGGCTGAAGGATTCGCATGATAGGGCAAAGTGTACTCGAGCTTGGTCTTTGACAGATTTCGACATTGGTCGCCCGATTGGCAGAGGTAAGCTTAAATATCTGGCAAGTCCTGACGCCTGTCTGGTCAGGCCATTTTGGACGGGTCTATCTCGCTCGACTCCGCTCGCCGATCGACCCGTTCGTTCTCGTCCTCAAGTGCTTGACCAAAGACGAGGTGAGGTCGAAAGGGGTCGAGAAGCAAGTCCGGCGAGAAGTCGAGGTCCGTCTGTGAATGAATTCAAGTCAGACCGCTCACATGGCCAGCAGATCATGCAGCATCTACGGTCGGCAATCGCGCCACGAATCCCCTTTTCTCATCCTGATAAGCTTTCAGACACCCAAACATCGTCCGGTTATATGATTGGCTCCACGACGCTCATCGGATAGTCCTGATGATGGAATTTGCCGGTACGTCGATTCCTTTCAGCTTGGCGCCCTCTCTTCCCTGAAGCTGATAGACGGCGCAGCTCATGGAGAGGTGTTTAAGCATCTGAAGAAGTCGGGTAGATTTTCCGAAAGGCGGAGCAGTCTGGTGAGCAGGCTGCTCGTTGCTTCGCCCATCATTACAAGCATCATGTCTAGTACATCCGGCAAGTGGCCGACGGACTTGCCTACCTTCATACCAAGAACGTCATCCACCGAGACATCAAGCCGGAGAACCTACTGCTTGGTGATTGCGCTTCGCTACTAGTTGTTCACAGCTCATTCATGCTGCCTAGGTCTGGACGGTGAGGTAAAGATTGGCGACTTTGGGTGGAGCGTCCACTCGCCTGAGGAAGACAGGTCAGACTTCAAACTATGTTCTTCCACTGAGCTGAATGCGTTCTCCTCTTTATAGTCAACGAACGCTCGCTGGCACATTGGCGTATGTCTCCCCCGAGATCATCCTTGGCCAACCATACGGACGCGCCGTTGACATCTGGGTGAGCATCGAGTCCCCCCTTCAGTGGCTGAATGCGGGTTCAGGCTTTGGGGGTTTTGTGCTTCGAATTCGTGTGCGGCGAAGAGCCCTTTGGTGCAGACCAGGCTCTGGGGGCGAGATGTAAATTCCTCTCATCATCCCTTCGATCCTGGTTGACGTACCCGATCAGTGATTCAATCGAGGATTTGCCGCTGCGATGTCCGCTATCCTGATTTTGTATCGGAAGATGCAAAGTCGTTCATGCTGAAGGTATGCGCTCTCTGGCCCGGCCTGCTTCCCAGCTTAATGCGATCAGCTTCTTCGGCTTAACCCGTCAGATCGCATGCCCCTCTCGCAAGTCCCCCAGGAAGATTGGGTTATGAAGAACCAGTCGATCTCGGAGCATGTTTGACATTTTTTTAATAAGTTGCATATCGCTAGGTCGCAACGTGTACGATCATGATACTCGGATGTGCTCCTGGTGTGCATGAAGCCTTTCACCAAGTCCGACTGGAAGTTATGGAGATCCATGAACCTGACAAGCAGGTGCATGTAACGGTGTTCCCGCGATCGGTGTCAGCTTTAGCTTCCGAACAGGGGGGGATCTGAGTCGGATCTGAACAGCGTCAGGACCTGCTTCTTTCCGGTGTGAGACATCCATCCTTTTAGACTACTCAACCGGCATGCAGTGGGACAACGAGCGGGAAGAGCCCTATCTTGTGCTCAACGCCGAAATTCGCATCACCCCACCTCGACAATCGGATGTTGACGCATGGGTACTTTTACTCGCTTTTCTCGATTGAATCAGTTGACCTATCTCAGTTTACCCTGTTCAATTCCCCCGCAATATCCGAGAACAACATTCGAAATCCCACCCCGTGAGTCATCTCGCCCAGTGTACAGCTCGTCCGTCGACTGACCGCTCCAGCTTTCCGCGCGAGCTCGCCCAAGAACAAGTCGAACAGTACATATCCTCCGCTTCAACCATCATCGCCCGGTTGAAGGCTGGGGAGAGACCGATGGATGGATGTCCGTTTCACGTCATCCGACTTCACCCTTCCGGTGAATTGATAGGTATGTACTGTCTTCTTGCCGGCTTTGACTGATCAATACTAGGCGACATCCATATCTATCCCACCGACAAACCGGTACCCATCACGGATCCCTCCCCGCATGAATGGGTCAACCAGACATGGGATGTGGGGTACAACATGTCCCCTGCGTACACCAGGCGCGGTCTCACTCAAAGAGCGCTGAACGTCCTCATTTCCGATTACCTCATTCCGATCATGGGCCTTCGCCAAATCTCGGCAGTAAGCTAAGCCGGATGAAACTCACCAAAAGACTGACGTATGGGATCAGGGAACAAGAGCTATAAACAATCCATCTCATGCTGTGCTGCGGAAGTGCGGGTTTGAAGAGGTCTACCGATATTCACGGACGCTGCCCCCAGTGGTTGGGGGAGAAACGATTGATGGGGTCAAATTTACTCGGAAGCTAGTATGACGGAATGCGACTTTCGATGCGACTTTCGATCATGCAGTGGTGACGTCGCACCCCTGGATCACAGAGATTGCTTTGACGACGTCAAGGGGACTTCCATGTGGTCATGATAATCATTATCTATATCCACAAATCGGATCATGCCTTCTCCACATCCCTTTCAACTTTCCCACCAAATCGCAAAGGTGGTCTCCCTTCGAACTTTGCGAGCTCCGGTGCGACAAAGATCGTCCCTTCCCACACCTTCCACATGGTCATGAGGAAGATGTACAGCCAACTCAGTGCAACTTGTAAGGAGACGACGGTGCCGATGACCTTGAAGGCGGTGGAGTCGAGCTCGGATGCGAGCAGATTGGTGGCAGTCGCCCATACGCCGATGGGGAAAGTATAAGCCGTCCAACCGATGGAGAAGCATTCGGGAGAGAAGAAGACTCTATTGCGGAGCCCATGGTCGAGGGTCATCGCCATGGCCAAGGTGTACCAGCAGAATCCAAGACCCCATAGGATTAGGCCAGTGACGAGACCTCCAGCGTAAATTGCATCCGCCATGCTGAGGATCGAAGCGCTGTTCGTTGCTCCCGGCGGGAGGACCGCAAAGCCGACGCCATGCTGATACGTTAGATCTCGCATGACCTTGCCGAGGAGCAGGATTCCAAAACTGCCTTGCCCACACGGTCCGAGGGGCAGGAAGAGGCTAGGGAATGCTGCCGCTGCTGGGACTCCGCCAACGGCGGTGCGATAGATATAGAGAGTCATGATGAAGCATGCCAGCGGGACACCGGTACCCCAGACGACGTAGCTGACGATAATGGTGTATCGGGCGAGAAGTGGGTCGAATGGCATGAGGGCATTGGCAACGATACCGCCAGATGCGGCCGCGACGACGGAGCTGACGATAGGGAGGAGCCAAGCGGCAGACACGGTATCGGCGGTGTGAGTCTGCCTGGTGAATCTACAAGATATGTCAGTCACGAGGCTTGTAGGAGCAGCTGATCCCTCACATCATGAAGATTATGCCGAGGTTGACCAGAATTGATAGCACGACATCGATCCACCACAAGCCCAGCGCGACTTGTGCCCATCGGTATCCCCAGGCAGGTACGCAGACGAATGCCACCATGTTCTGCTCCTATCAGCTTGTCTCCCTGTGAGAAATATTGAAGGACTCACGACGATCGTAGCGAATCCCATCGGGAGACATCCCCAGAACATCCCTGCGAGCGGATGTGTGTTCACACTACTCATCAAGCCTTTCCATCTGATATACCGAACCAGATTACCGACGACGAGAAGGGCGAAGATGACGACGTTGAGGACGAAGATGACGATGCCTAGGCGTTGTAACCAACCGGCATTGTAAGGAAGATTGTGAAGGAGGATCGAGGTGATCCCGGTGCCCATGTTGTAGGAGAAGAAGGCGGGGGGAAGGTTGAGACACATATGGGCGAGTCGAGAGGGTCTGGAAGGAGTTGAGGGGTGGTCGCGTCGACTGGATTTGTGTGAAAGGGATTGCTTGGAAGGGGCCAGTGTCGCGCTCGACTCGCATGATGTGGATGTATTGGCTGGACTGAGCTGGTCCACCCCCATGGCGGGAACCATCTCTCGTGCGGGATTGCTGGTTCTATCGTCGGACATCCCGTTTGTGTTGCGATAGAGTGGAATGGTTCGTCGGATGGAGAGGCGTGGGTCGACAGGGGTGCGACGGCTGCCAGCGATTTTCCATAGCCCGTTTAAGTGTGATCTAGGGGACTCTGTGGAGTATTCGGATGTGTGCGACGGTGAAGGATCATGTTTGGCCGAGTGCTGGGTCATAACCAAATCACCAGATGATATCGGAATGGTTTCAGTCCCGATGCCCTTTTTATCCGAGATTCGGAATCGCCACGCTGTCCGTCGGAGAAACAATAAGCGAAGTTACCGAAGAATGGTCACGTGAAGACCTTTCCGTCGGGAGAAAACCTGGCATATCCTTTCCACGCCTATCTTTGGGTGTTCAAGGCGCGATCATAGCAAACATCAGGCTTCGTGTCCCTTTGTATAGTGTCGAAGCCCAAAGACTTGCCTTTCATCCTCGGCCTTTGCGACCAGTACATCTCAGCAAACCGGTACCCTTCCTCCTATTATATTCCCCCGGTAGCCTTGCAGCCGGCTCCCGCCGACACCTCTCAAATGCACCTTCCCGTGGCATCTTCCTCGAGACTCACCGAGACGGATCCCTCGGTCCGGCCGAAAGCTCGAGCATCGCGTGCCTGTTCCTCTTGCAATCGCCAAAAGCTTCGTTGTGACGGTGCTCAACCCTGTTCCCGCTGCTTAACGCTGGCCATTGTCGGATCCTGCGAGTATCTCCCGTCTCTTCGCGGGAAAACCAGGAGACGTAAGGATCAATCAAGGGAGACGGAAGATGATGGTTCGAAGCGGAATCGGATCGATTCCGAGGAAGACGTCGAGAGTCAACGGCAGAAGGAGGACCCTCGCCTCACCATGTGGCATAAGGATAACGCATATCGAGAGTTTGCACCCACGAACGCAGCTCTGTGGGGCGAGGACACTGTACGATTCCCAACGATGAACGGTGTACCGAGCTTGCCAAGTGCGAGTCCGGATCTTTCACGGTCAGGTCCTCACCGTCGGAATGTGAGTATGTCAGAGAAACTCACGTCGCTGCCGCTACCGGGAGACGCACACAATCCGCTCGCGGTGCTGGCGGAGGCGTCGGCTACGGCCCATTCGGATCACGATGTCAACTCTCCCCACACGACGTTCCAAGACGGCTCGAGGGATTTGAAGACGGAAGAAGCAGGAGGGTATTACATGCCAATGGAGAGAGAGATGAAGGACGAGGCGCCCCACATTATGAGCTATATCAAGGTACACGAGTAAGTCGACGATCCCCAAACAGCAATCGCTGACAGATGCAGAGCGGAACAGCTCTTCGAGATGTACTTCAAGTACTTACATCCGCATCTTCCCATTCTCGACCGGGAGCATTCCTCGCCGATCGCGGTTGCAAGGCGGAATAACTTTTTGTTCAACGCGAGTGAGTGATTCTCCAACCGCGGGAGCCAATGCTGATCCACGCAGTATGCTGCGTCGCTGCCCGGGCGTTCAACTTAGTGCTCTGGGAAAGGCTGAAGGACTTTGCTCGATTCGAAATGGAGCGACTACCTCGAGATAAGAACATTGAGGTGGGTCCGCCTCGTACCGTCTAGCGGTGGCAAGTCTGAGACATCTAGGTCGTGCAAGGTCACCTCATCTATGCGATGTGGAAGTAACTCCTTCGTGACTCCATCCGTCACGAGCTGATTCTTTCAGCCTGATACGCCCTGCGTCTTTCGAGCGAGATATGTCCTGGCTACGGGTCGGTGTTGCCGTGCGCACCGCCATCGACGTCAATCTACACCGCGTGGCACTCGTCAAGCAAGCTCGAGAAGGTCTTCCGGCGTGGCTATTGCGCTCGATCATCCGGACATGGCTGTTGAGCTATGTCATCGATCGAACACTGTCCGCTCAGCTTGGAAAGCCGAGTAGTATGCGTGGAGAAAACAGCATACGGCTGTACATGGACCTGATCATGGAGAAGGGTGTGCCGCTGACACCAGATGACGTCTGGGTTGCCGCCCTTACAGTGAGTATTTTTGCTGCTATCTCCATGCTAATCAGCTTAGGAATGGACGCAAATTCTCGCTCGAGCAATGGATGTGTTCCGCTCGGAAACGGCCGAATACTCAAATGTCGCGAGCGGGAGCGTGGGTAATCAGAACTCCTTCCCCGACCTTGTGCACGTTTTCGACAAGCAGTTTCGGCAGTGGCGAGACAAATCAGAAAATGCTGCTCGCGAGTGCCGTTCTGATGAGCGAGCCACCGGGTTCATGATTGGCAATATGAGACTGTACGATCAGTACGCGAGACTCGTGGTGCATTCCTTTGGTCTACAGAGGGCGATGGACGTCCTCCCTATGGATTTGCCTGCGGCCTTCGCAGAGGTAAGCGAGGCCTACCGGAGCATCACTAATGTAGCAGTATCAAGGCTCTGCCATCCGGTTGATCAACTGCTTCGAGACCGACTTCGAAGGTCCCGGACTCACTCGAGGCTGTCCAGATTTCGTCTTCACCGTGCTCACCTATGCCGCTGTCTCGCTTTTGAAAGCCACCCAATCCCAATTCTCACATCTCGAGCCAGACCGGAGTGCTATCTTGCTCACCGGCCGCAAGGCGGCCGATATGCTAGCTCGAGCCGCTATGGTATCAGATCATCTCCCTGCGTCCCAGTCCGTCTTTCTATCCCGCCTCATCGATGTGAAAACGCATGAACCGGCCAGAGATCCGACGATATTCATACCACAACCGATCGACTTCGAAGCATTTGGACAAAGCATCAACGAGGATCAATACAAGACGCTATGGCCGCCCATGCCCGGTAGCAGCTTTGAGGGTTCCATCGTGCCCGCGCAACCGCGACAAGAGAATGGCAATAGACCGATGGATCTGAGTAGCTGGGTGGCCCAGAATCAGACCTATCCTGTCCCCGGCGCTGCACTAGGTCTGGGAGCGGGAAACTTTCTGCAAGATCAGGATATGCTGTTCACGCAGGACTCGTTCTGGTGAGTGCGATGCTCTTCGACGGTGCCGCTGCGTGCTAAGCTTAGTCTTTGAAACAGGCAGTCGATACTCGAAGGCACACAGGCACCGATGAATGGCATGGTCTAAGATCTCATGTGCCGCACCACGCCTTTCATCTCCAGTACAGGCAACAAACTGAGGCGGCTCAAGCAAAGATGCTGATCCGCGGGTCGATACCATGCGGCTGGTTGAACCGGAAAGTCTTATCTAATGCCGAGATCTCCTATCGGACCGACCGACAATACGTCAGTCAAACTAATCCCCCTTCTCGGAAGAGCAACCCACCAAGACCTCATCATCAGTCAAGTGGAAATCGGTGCTGGCCAGGTTCTCTGCCAGTCTTTCCGGGTTGCTCGACTTCGGGATGACCGCGATTCCCCTCTGTGTCGCCCAGCGAAGGAGGACTTGAGCCGCAGTCTTGCCGTGGGCTTTTGCGGCGGTAGTGACGTGCGGCTCTTGGAAGAGGGAGCCGACGAGCTTGACTTTGGGGTCGTTGAGCTCGATCCAGCTGGACACGATCAGCAGATGATATTCCCTAAAGGGCAGCGGGACGATGAGGTGGGAGAAGTAGAAGGGTGGGAGAAGCAGAGATCAGAGCGCGAGGGGATGAGACTCACGATTGAGGGCCGTATGAGCAGTATGCAGTGATGTGGATATCGAAGGCTTTACACAGGTCGATGAGGTTCTGCTGGACGTGGAAGCTGTGAGAACAATTTTTATCAGCTCGGCTCAGCTCGGCTCAGCTCGGCTCATATCAGATTGTGCGCGCGGGATCTACTCACGGATGCATCTCGACCTGCAGCACGGCCGGCTTGATCTTGGCGTAAGTAAGGACGTCCATGATGAGTCCGCCCGAATAGTTTGATATCCCGATGTTCTTGCAAAGACCCTTCTCGACCAATGCCTCCATGGCTGCCCAGGTCTTATGCAGTGGGGACGCTTCGGTGGCAATGGTGCCGGCGCCGTCGACGGACCATCCGGGAGGGTATCTCTCTTTCGGGTCGACTAAACACAACCATCAGCCTCTTCCCCACCCAGGGTACTGAAGAAGACTAACCGTATTTGAGTGCTATAGGAAAGTGGACCAGGTAGAGGTCGAAAGACTGCAATCCCCAATCACTCAAACTCCTCTGACAAGCCGGCAACACATGTTCCTCCGCATGAAACGAGTTCCACAATTTACTTGTGATGAACAGCTCCTCCCTCTTCACCAAACCCTCTTTGATCGCCCTGGCTATCCCCTGACCGCATTCCACCTCGTTGCCATAGTCGGAAGCACCGTCGAAGAGTCGATAGCCGGATTTGATGGCGGAGTAGACAGAGTCGGCGCAGACTGGGTTCGGGACTTTCCATAGGCCCATGCCGACTAGGGGCATCTTGGCGGAGGTGGAGGAGAGGGTGACGCTGGGAGTGGTGGACATGGTGTTGATGGAGCGAATGGGTCTGGTGAGGCGTAAAGTGGTTGGGATGAGGCGAGTGAGGGTGGGGAGGGTGGACATGGGGAATTGCGATGGTATGGATGTCGGCGAAATTCCGGTTCGGCGGCATTCCCGGCTTTGACCGGACCGAGTGATTCTTCTGGGATTTTATAGTAGCCGAGAGGAAACCGAAGCCGATCGGCTCAAACACCTGCGTGTCTGCCTCACGTCCAACCGCTGTTTAAAAACACTGGTACTTCGTAAATGAGTAACCATGCATGGATAGCTACTCTGCGGTCCCACCTAAGTACTCTGAAACTCGGTATGATACTCCCCTTTCTCATGCCCTCTGACAGCCGTCTTCTTGATGTCGTAATTGTGGTGTCCGAAATCTATTATAGATCAGTCTTGTCCTTTGATGCCGTACCGTCAGACATAGGCGGCACTTACAATCCAGCTCCATCTCCTCAAAGTCCGTCGGGAGATTGCGGCCGCCAACGGCTTTCATCCACTCGACCGTCGCACCTATCGCCGGTGCTACAGAGTCCGTCTCGATCGCAAAGGCATAGACCGTTTTCAGTGGTGCATAGGTCCGAGATAGTTCTGCTGCAAGCTCTGGAATCGCTTGTAGCAGGTTGAGGGGTTTGGAAGCGTGGAACGGTTTGAGGAGGGGTGCGAGGAAATCAGCGATCGCATCTGGACGTCATCAGTATCATGTAGGTGAAGAGACGGATGGTGGCTTGTCGGAAGAATATGGAGAGCACGATGGAGAAAGGGAAGTGAGACCTACCTGACTGAATGATACACCCCGCGCGCCAGATGTAAATGCAGTCCGCAAGCGACACGCCCCATTTCTGCAGCATCTTAAGCGTTGCCATATCATCAAGCCAAGAGCCACACCTGCACTTTCGACGCTTTTGTTATGATCTAGATCACCATCAGCCCAATCGCCGGCAGTATCATTCGTACTCACCTGCATGCCCTGTATGAATGCCCCGAGAATAGCACCATAGACCGCCATCTCCATCGAATCGACGATCTCCTTCTTCTCCTTCTCGCTCAGATTCGCCAGAGTCGGTTGAGGGATCTTGAGGTTCTTGAACACCTGGATACGTTCCAGCTTGTTTGCCGAGATGATCCGCAGTTGGTGCGAGGCAGCTATCGCTGGGGCGGCTACATGTCGTTCTGCGATCTCCTATTTGAGCATACTTCAGGAGCTGCCTGACAGGAACTGACGCAATGCTTACTTTGGTGGACCAAGTACCCGTCCCCTCTGACTTGTCGACATCCTGCGTCACCTTGTCCTCTATCCCCTCGATGATCCCCCTCTCATCTTCAATCCCGTCCCCTTCCTTAAACCGTAATCCCCGATATCCGATTCCGACGAGGAAGTTGCCGCGTAACGGACCAGACTTGCTCCAAGCTTCAAACATGTTGGCGATCTCATCGTTGGTCAAGCCAAGCTGGTAGTGCAGAAGAGCGCGGATCTCGCAAAGGATAGACAGGTGGGCGTGCTCTGTCGGCAGTCAGCGAGGAGCATTTTGACAGTCTGTGCTTGGACCTACCAATACCGTTGTGAATCATCTTCACGTCTGTCTGCATTCAGCTGCTGCCATGGTCGGCACAAAAAGAGGATACGCACAGTGACCTGCCCCGCCAGGTCCGATGTGAAGCACACACGGCGTTCCGTTTGGAGTTTTTGCTGCCCACTTCTTCAGGTATGGCTCAATCATTGGGTAGACTTCCTTCGAGCACCCCGGACTCATGGAGGGGCCGTGTCTGGCCGCTTGATCTATAGTCCCCCGTCAATGCTAATTCGTGCTGCAAGGAGCCACTCACATCCACCAGAGACACCCATGCCGACCCACTCTACTCCCTTTTCCGCCGCCTTTCTCTGTCTCCGCTCCGTGTCCTCCCACCACTCATTCCCGCCATCAATCACGACATCCCCTTTCTCCAGTCTAGGCAGAAGCTCATCCGCTATTCCGTCGACAGCCTTGCCGTGGGGAAGACTCAGGACGAACATCCGAGGTTTGTTACGATCGCCTCCAGAGCCCTTGGGGAAAGCGCCGACCAGCTTGTCGAGGGAGGTGAAGCCGTGAACGAGGTTCTCGTCGACCCCTTTGTCCTCCTCTGCTTCCCGCAGCACACTCTTCACAGCTGCGCCATCATAGTCGTAGCATCCTACTTTGGATCCATGCTCGGAAAAGAGGAGAGTCATACCCTGGAAAGTGGATTCAGTGATGACACCGACACGTCGTAGAACACAAGACACATACCCCGCCCATGGAGCCGGCACCAACGATCCCTACCTCAAGGTCGCCGACCTTGTCATCGTCGAGGTCGGACGTCATTGCTAAGCGGAGGATCTATAGCCAACTATTGTTTGACTTGACTTGTGTGATTTGATGCTCAGCGAGACGATACGATACGATACTCGTGTCTTCGGTAACTACAGAACGGGATTCTCACTTCGGAATGATCTCTCTTTATCTCTCTCCCTGTGTGAAATTCCCTTCTCCGATCATTCTTCCATTTGGGCCGATCACTTCTCTGCTCAACTTTCCGACGGTCTCGACACGAGACTAGTATCCAGGTCAAGATGAACGGTCATGTCCTCGCACCGGCTGTGACCAAACCTTCGGACAGGGCTTGGTGGAAATCCGCGGCGGTCTACCAGAGTAAGCAATCTCTTTGATAATCATGCTATTCGCTCATCATCACTTCCTGATAGTCTACCCCGTATGTCGTGCAGCTCGTTCCTCAGACAATCGGGCTGATACCCCCAGGCATCGTTCTGCGATCATGCTGCAAACGGTCACGGCACCCTACAGGGCATCCTCTCCAAGATTCCTTACCTCCACTCATTGGGCGTGGATATCGTCTGGCTCTCTCCTCTATACGAGTCGCCTCAAGCCGATATGGGATACGACATCTCGGACTACCGAAATGTCGACCCGAGGTATGGGACGCTTAAGGACTGGGAACAGATACTGGATGCCGTCCATGAGAAGGGAATGAAGCTTGTCATGGATCTCGTTGTCAATCACAGCTCGGAGGAGGTGAGTCTTGAATAGCTTAGTATTCATGGAGCTGATATCGGAGAGTAGCATCCGTGGTTCAAGGAGAGTCGCTCGAGCTTGGATAACCCAAAGAGAGATTGGTACATCTGGCAGCCGGCAAAAATCAACGAGAAGGGCGAGCGCGTACCGCCCAACAACTGGCGATCGGTATTTGGCCAGTGAGTCATGACCTAATTTGTCCGATAATCTAAGCTAACGATCCAGGGACTCGACATGGGAATGGGATTCGACGACTGAGCAGTACTACCTCCACACCTTCCTCAAGGAGCAGCCAGATCTCAACTGGGAGAGCCCTGAATTGCGGAAAGAGATCTATGACATGATGCACTGGTGGTTGAAGAAGGGGATCGATGGGTTCCGCATGGACGTAGTGAGTACCCCATACAATGTCATCCGTATGATCATCTTACCGGCTTAGATCAACTTCATCGCCAAGGCGCAAGGGTTTCCCGATGCCCCCGTGATTCATCCGGATCGGCCGTACCAGCCATTTGGTACCATGTCCATCAATCGGCCGGAAGTACATACGTTCCTGAAGGAGATGAACAAGGAGGTATTGAGCCATTATGACTGCTTTGCGTGAGTCGCTTTGCTTTGCATAGTCCAGCGAATTGCTGAGGTGGTTTAGCGTGGGTGAAACACCAGGAGGCGCTGGAGTGGCAGAATACGCTCCGTACTCAATCCCCAGCAATCGGGAACTGCAGATGATCTTCCATTTTCACCAGTATGGCTCCGGATCTTGGGCAACTAATGAGGCTGACCAAATCGGCAGTCAGAGCTTCGACCGGATTGGCGGTGGTCTGCAACGGAACTATGATCCGAAATGGAAGCTATCCGCGTTGAAGAAGGTCTTCAACACCTGGCAGGTGGAGATGGAGCAGGCCGGAGGATGGAACTCCAACTAGTACGGCGACGGCAGATCCTATCTGGCTGCCTTCTTGCAGCTGATCCTTGTCCTCCCGCAGCATCGAAAATCACGATCAACCTCGTATCATTAGCCGGATGGCTTCCGACCACCCCGCAGATCGAGCCAAATCCGCCAAGCTCCTATCAATGTTCCATTGCGGACTTGGCGGTACATTATTCATGTATCAAGGCCAGGAGATCGGACTGTGTAACGTGCCGCGGGAGTGGGGAGAGGAAGAGTATAAGGATATTGAGACGATCCAGTACCTCCAGGGCGAGCGGGAATTCCGGCGGAAAACGACTGGGGAGAAGAACCCCGATGTCTCAGATGTGCTGAAATCCATGAGGCAGTGTGCCAGAGATAACGCTAGGACCCCAATGCAAGTGAGTGACCGGTCTAAGGTGTCACTGACGAGCCTAGTGGGACTCATCGAAAAACGCGGGCTTCACAAAGGGAACTCCTTGGATGCAGGTCCATGACGATTACAAAGAAGGCTGGAATGTGGCCTCTCAGGTCGACGATCCAGACTCGGTTTGGTCGTTTTGGCGAAAAATGCTCAAGCTGCGGAAGGAGTATGAGGCTCTAATCTATGGTAAGGATCAGCCATCCATGGTGTTAGCTCAAACCATGTTCAGGCAAATTTGTTGCACTAGACGACAGTAACGAAGAGACCTACGCCTGGGTCCGGGATGACCCTACGATCAACCAAAAGCTTCTCGTCGTGCTTAATCTGGCGCGAGGTGATGGGCGAGGAGCGCCATCGACATTCATCCCGACTGGTGTCGATATCAAAGGGGCGAAGCTGGTAGTCACCAACGGTCCAGCGAAGGAAGGATCGGGTATTGATGGCGAGGTCAGACTCGAAGCATGCGAGGGTCGGCTCTATCTGCTTTAAGCATTTTAGGAGTACGCATATCTCATCGATCGTCGGAAATCCGTCATGTAATGCTGAGCATGAAGGAAACGAGCGAGTGAGATTCGCGGCTGGGATCACTGAACGCCCGATTCGAATCCTGACCGCCCTTGCGAAGGCTGGCTGACATTTCATGTTATCCTTCCGGTGGTATGCTCTCTCTCCACCTCAAACAACCCTAAGATTCCTTCTGCACATGTCCGAGAATCCGGGACTACGCCGTCGCTCACCTAACCCGAACTCCCCGATCCCCTACTCGCCAGCCCTTCTCTCACCATATATCAATCCTACGCCTCAACTCGGACTAGGCTACCATGATCCTCTCGCAAGATATCATCAATCCTCCCCGAACCCCAATCCAAAACCAGAGCCAGATCCGGATCAAGATCCACCAACACCGAATCCTCATCCGACCATTCGACTGGTCCCCTCGTCCGGCGGTCCAAGCTCACCTATTCACCCTAATCGATACTCCGCCCCTTCACCTGAGCGTAGCAAGTCTGACGACACCCACCTCCGAGCTTCGACTATCTCCTCATCAGTCGCCTCATTCCGTCGACATGGGACCGATCCGAAATCGTACCGCTAATCAGTTGGAATCAACTGTACGAGTTCCACCTCTTTCCTCGAGATCCGGAAGATTGACCGGTACCGCCTCTACCCCTCAACATCCATCGACATGTCACCAAATACACACCGTCCGAACCGAGCTCCGTCGCTTCATCGCCCTTGACCACGCCAGGAAAGAGATCGGCTAGCGTCGTGTCCTCGCTAAAAGCACTTCGCAACCCCTTCTCGCGAAGAAGAGAAACACCTACGCCTACACCAGCCCCTTCCTCCAGTTCTCCCAATCCCGCTCGAGCACCGCCACGTTACCCGTCCCGTTCTACCCAACCACATTCTGGCGGAAATATGGGAACGGTTCAAGCTCGGGCTCCGTGATTGATAACAAAGGGGTTCTAGAGAAGGTGACGTCTACCGAGGTCAGGGGGAAGGTCACCGACAAGTTCCCGGTATTACCGATGGATCGGCGTAAGGGGAAGAACAAGGAAGGTTGGACGGGATACAAGTGGCTTCTTCTACTTACTGTAATATTGGTACGCCGCTCGACTTAATAAGGGGAAGGTACTGATCTGGTGGCGTCGTAGCTGTTTGGATAGGGGTTGGCGGGGTTGACTTGGTCGATGCTCATCTCACTGCGCAGCGAGCGGATTTCGAGCGATGGAATGACGGTTTGGCTGATGATTTTGCGCCAAAGTCGAAGATCGGAGCGATGTCACTCGGATGCGGACATCGTCATCTGTGAGCGGCTCTTACACATCAATGTCGAGGGGGAGCTGATCTTTGCCTCCCTTTCCTCCCTCTTGTCCCTGCGCCATCCGGATCCTCTTCATCGATGCCGCTTCGATCACGCAGTCCTCACTCTCGCCTCCCCTCTCTGCATCATTTGCTCTCTCATCGACCTCACTGGCGTCCTCCTTAACTCGCGCCCCATCCTAGCATTCTACAACATGCTCCTCTGGCCGACTCTCCTCTCGCTCTGTCTCGTCGGGTACACCTCGTACAAGCGAGGTGCTCTCCCCCTCGATCGGAAGCTAAATCAAGCGTGGTTTCAATTCCTGGATGACGAGAAGCGGGCGGATTCAGAATAGCTTGAGGTGTTGTGGGTATCACAATCCGCTTCGTACGTATAGTAACCCTGACCTGAGCTGGATTGACGATGTGGGTTTAGACGACGCGACGTACAGCAAGAAATGTTACCCGAGGACGACATGTAAATCCAAGTGGGTCACGCTACGAAAAACAGGCTTTGCACGATTTCGCCACTGCCGCATTCACTAACATCCCATTCCATCTCCTTAATATCGTCATCGCTCTCATCTGCTCGAATCACGTCAACCGGTACGTCCTCTCATTGCCCACGGTCAATGTATTAAAGAGACTGATCTTGCATCAGGACTTTTGGGAAAGGCTTGACACCACCGCACTACCGCCTCAAGGTGGCAGACGTCCGTGCGAATGCCCTAGCCGCGTTGGCGACTGTACCTAGATTATCCAGGCAGTCGGCGATCAAGAAGTCGAGATCGAGACCTGCATCCGCGAGCTGGGGGAGTGGGGATACGTTGACGGAGACGGTGCAAATGAAGCGGGATAGGAGCGGGGGTGGGGGTATATGGAAGGCGATGAGAGCGGGGGGACCGAGAGGTCGGACGTCGAGAGAGGCGAGCGAGAGGGAATGTTCTGAGCCCGTCGTTCAACCATGCATCTATCTACCTTGGTCAGATGTCACCATAACACCCTCAATCTGCAATCCCGGTGCATGAAAGACCCCTTTGGACCTTGAGATATACGTATGGATTCCTACAGATAGCCCTCACTACCAAGTTTCCCTTCCGATTCCCTTTCTCAGATCTTTCCTCATCAGTGCGAGGACAGCCCGTGATTTTCCCTCTCGTGCTCGTCCGCATCCTTCTCCACCACCGTCTTGCTGAAATTTCGGGCGGAAACACCCCGCTCAAACAGGATATCGATCTCGTAAAATGATCGGCCCTATTTGAAACCCGTCAGAAATGGTTCACGGTTTATGGCAGTTAAACTCACCCTCATCTCTGGTAATCGGAAGTACGCCCAAGTGAAGCAGAGGAAACAGATTGGGGCCCAAAAGAAGCCAACTTTGCCTGGGAAGAATCAGCATACAGCACGACAGAAGAGGGGTATAAGCGTACCTTCCCAGTTCCATTCCGTTGGGTTCTGGGTATCCATGTCAGAGCCAGATGTGTGAAGGTAGACGTGGAGACTCACAAGCATGTAGGGGGTAAGAACGCCGAACATCACGGAAAATACGTTATAGCTCATCCGGCTCAACCCGACCGTCTTGTTCCTGAGACGAGTGGAGCTGACTTCTCCCACGATCGCGTACGCCAATGGTCCAACCGTCATATCGTACGTAAATAGCCATACGATCATCAAGGCTGGGCTCATCAGCGAAATGTCACATCGAAGAGTCGGATGACTGACCAGCCTGACCCCATCTAGCGCCGACGTGCCCCTTGTCCGCAACGATGCTCAAGATGCCGATGAGCAGCTGGCCGACACTGAGGCAGGCGAGACCGGTAACGAAGATCGTCCTCCGACCGACATAGGAGATGAGGAACCAAGAGAGGCAGGTGCCGACGAATGCCGCGGCGTAGAGACCAATGGTCAGGTCGAAAGCATATAGGGTGGCGAGACCGGCTTGTTCAAAGAAGTAGGTCGAATAGTTGGCTACAGTTTGTCAAACAGGAACGCGAGGAGGATAGGTGACCAACCGAATTGGAGACCACATAGGATCTGGATCGTCCATGTGACCACGGAGATCTCCGTACGCCGGCTAGTGGGAGATCAGCAAACCAACAGCATTTGAGCACAAAGCAGTAATGACCGGTCGGTCCCGCGGAAGCAGCTGAAGACCGAGGTGCTCTCATTCACATCAATCTCCAGTTGGTTCGTCCGGACCATAGAGGAGACAGCGTCCTTCGCCCCATCCTTCTGCTGTGCCGGAGCGAGTCTTCTGACCGACCTCTCCGCTTTCTCCATCTTCCCCTTCCGCACAAGCCACCACGGCGACTCGGGAGCAAATAGGAACAGCGCAAAGAGGGGGACAGGCCAAGCCCATTGCACAGCGAATGGCATGCGATACGACCAGGTGCCAGTCATACCAGCCGCCTTACGAAGGATACCGGCGCCGACCAAATGTCCGATGACCCAGCAGAGGTTGACAAAGGTGGTGAGGTAGCCTCGAAGGGAGATCGGGCAGACCTCGGAGGCGTACGCTTCGGCGAGGGTGGAGCTGGGGACGAGATATGCTATCAGCAGCGAATCATGCCATTGGCAGCTCATACCGAGTGTCGCAGGGAATGGGGGGATGACTCACAAGATCCCCCATGGCAGTCCGCATATTAGCTCGCCGGCGAGTAGGACACCTTTGTTAGGCGCGAACGTGGTCATGGCGATGATCGGGCAGATGAAAGCGAGGCCGCCAAGGATGGTGTATTTATAGCCTACGCGATCGACGAGGTAGGCGCCGATCCAGATGCCGAAGAAGGATCCGACGTTGGCGGCTTGTCCTAGACTGGCTTGCCAGGCAGCGGTGACCTGGTAGCCCTTTCTCTTGGCTGAATACTTGCCGAACTGATTGGGCATTAGTGGTCTGTCCACAGCGGAAGTAAAAAACCCGACCTTCTTTGCGAAAGCTGGCAGACCGTAAAGAGATCCGAGGAGTAGTGTGTCATAGCCCTCTACCGGATAATATCAGCATGCCATTTTGGGACGGCCATCAACTATAGACACGGCCATCAACTATAGACTCACCCATGACGATACAGAAGGAAGCCACAATGGACCACAACACCGCCTGTCCCCTCGTCAGTCCCCGTCCCTGATGTCAAGTGCGCTACATACAGCTCGGTAAATTCTGAGCGATGGGAACAAACCCAGACTTCGCTGATAGGCCTCGTCCCTCTCCGCCTCCATCTTGATCTCCGACCATTTGGGTAATGAAGCCCCGTCCTCAACATGCTGAACCTCGGTATCCTGCTTGATCGTCTCAATCTCGCTCATCTCGTGAGTCGCCATCTCGCAATATCCAGTCGGGTTATGCGGAAGGATGGATAAGATCTATTGCAACCCCGAGGACGTACCCATATAGCGGGGCCATGGAGGTGTGGCGATTCGGATTTGACAACCTCGGCAATGGACAACAGATCACATCATCGAAACACCCGCTCGGACTGTTCGCAAGTGGAAATTACGTAAAATATGTGTATAAAGCGTTTGAGCCGAAGAAGCCGAGATCGGTTATTCGGCAATGAAATGTTTGCCGTTAAAGGTGAATGGTGCAGGGGAGGCGAGTCCCAGTCGGGTTTCCTCGCTTGTGATGACTCACGGTCAACTCCGTCGATATTACACCCCAAGACACATAAGAGAGCTTTCTTCGCTAGACAGAGGAAAAAGTAACAAGATCCTCTCATCCACCTACTTCCATTGGACACCACAATATTATCAATATGGCACCCGTCGCAACCCAAACCATGCCGACCGAGCAGCTACATAGCCTCAAGCTGCGAGGTCCATCCCCACCCAGCATCGACACCCCTGGCAGATCCCGTCTCACCGAGCCACTTAAATACACCGGCTCCCTCGACAAATATGCCGTACATCTCTCCATGTCCCTTGCTCCAGCCCCAAGCTGACCAAGCCTAGCACTTCGAAGTCACCTCCTCCATCGGCCGAGAATTCGGTCCCGACCTCCAATTACTCGAACTGATCAACTCACCCAACGCCGACGATCTCATCCGCGACCTCGCCGTCCTCGTCTCCCGCCGTGGAGTATGTTTCTTCCGGCAACAAGAGATCTCGGGCGAAGATATGCTCAAACTAGCCGCGAAGGTCTCGGAGATGAGTGGTCAGCCCAAGGACTCAGGACATTGTATGCACCCCATTGGGAGTGGCATGTCGGAGTTGAGTTCGGATAACAAGCCGATGACGCTGGAGATATCGGCGGAGAAGCAGAGGAAGGGAGGTGGAATCAACCGGAGGTGAGTAGACCTTAGCGTAAGGTGAATGAGAGCTCATGAAGCAGATATGAGGATGTTTCCCGATGGGCATCGGTTGCTTGGCACACCGACGTATCTTTCGAACGGGTGCCGGCAGACTACTCGATGCTCAAGATCAATACTTTGCCTCCGGTGGGCGGTGACACTGTGAGTGCCTTCTGACCTTGCTCCTGTATCATAGCTGACAGACATTCTGTAGCTTTGGGTCAACACCTGCGATGTATGTCCTTGCCCAGCCAAGTCCTTAACAAAGAAGTAACCGGTTATATCTAGATCCTCGACCGGATGAGCCCGTCGTTCCGAGAATATCTCGAGACCCTCAGTTGCGAGCACAATGGTCCGTCCAGCGCCCGTCCCTGTTCGTGCAGATATTGATATACCTCTTAGCCAACTTCTTCCACGAGGAATCCCGAAAGCTCGGTTTGAAGATCAACGAGGGACCTCGCGGTAGCCCGTTGAACCGCGACGGCTCGCTTGAGGCTCACCACCCCGTCGTGCGGACAAGTAAGTTTCCGTCTCTGATCGACCTTCATGGAAGCTGACAAGATATCGCAGATCCTGTCACCGGTTGGAAGGGACTCTACGTCAACCGGTATGTTACCTCTTATCCGCAAGCCTTTTTCTTCGGCTGACGCTCCCGGTGCAGGGGCTTCTCCAAGCGGATCGACGACGTCACCAAAGACGAATCCGACATGATCATGGACTACATCAACCGGATCTGCATGATGAACATGGACTGTCAAGTCCGCTTCAGGTGGGAGAAGGGATCCATCGCTCTTTGGGACAACAGGAACACTTGGCACTCGTGAGTAGCCCCCTCATTCCTGTGCGAGATGCATCCTGACGGGCGATATGCAGAGCTACGTTCGACTATGATGAGGAGCGAACCGGGGAGCGCGCATCTACCCTTGGAGAAGTGCCTTACTTTGATCCTAGCTCGAAGCTTCGGTCAGAGGCGTTGAAGGCGGAGGGTGTGAGGGTCTGATTGATTGACGGTAGCAGACGGAGGAGGGACATTGTCGGAGTGGATAGGTCGTGGCATGTATAGCTATACTTGTGCATATCTCTGACGGATATGGTCTGACGGATATGGAGGTTTCGAATCCAAAGCAGCCCGAACACATGTCTTTACTTGCCACTCCAGCAATTGCTTCTCGTGATTCCTACTTCACCAAAAATCTCCGATTCTATCATGGCTTCAACAAGCCAGCACCCATCCAATCTTAAGCTCCTGCTCATCGGCAACTCCAGTGTCGGTGCGCACATTCCTGCTGCTCCACCGGCGACTATAGCTAATCAATCGCTTCTTCCCCTCACCATCTCCCCTCTCCGTCGTTCCGTGCCTTGTTCTCCTTGATCCCGTATACCTGCCCATACCTGTAAATTCACCTCGTCCAGGTAAATCTTCCCTACTCCTCCGGTTCACCGACGACGACTTCCTCAGTGAAGAAGAGACAGCTGCGACCATCGGTGTGGACTTCAAGGTGAAGAGCCTGGAGTTGGAGGGGAGGCGGTATAAGTTGTCGATCTGGGTGAGGGAACATCCGGGATCTTTAGCCAGACTTGTGCTGTGGTGCATCTGGATCGTGCTGAGCTGGGTTCACAGGATACAGCGGGACAGGAACGGTTTCGGACTTTGACTTCTAGTTATTATCGCGGTGCTCAGGGGGTGATCCTAGGTTCGTCCGCTGTATCTCGGGCGGCGAGATGGGCAGCTCGCTAACGTGGCCCTCAACAGTCTACGACGTCGCGTCCCGCCAGACATTCGACGAGCTGTTGAAATGGTTCAAGGAGATTGATACGTATTGTGGGGAAGGGGTGGTCAAGATGGTTGTAGGGAACAAGGTGGATAAGGTGAGTGGCCTGTCTCTCAGTGTAGATCAGGCGCCGGGGACAGGGAACGGGAGGAGGTGGTAGGGCGTACGCAGGCGGAAATCGATGTTTACAAGCTAACATCGTCGACAGGAGTTCTCGCGGCAGGTTTCCACAGAGGAAGGGCAAGCTTTCGCCGACCGGATGGGTATCTTGTTCATAGGTACGTCACGCCAGTCTCAACTAGTCTTCGAAGCTGACGTAGACTGTGTCCTTTCCCTGTGTCTCCAACTGCATCTTCATCGTCTACGTCTGCGGTGGACCGATCGCGTCTCTCGTTTCGCCCCGCAGAGTGCTCGGCCAAGACAAAGCTCGGTGTGATCGAAGCATTCCAGGAGCTCGTAGCACGGGTATGTCTCCTTTTCTGAAGCTGTACCTCCAATTCCTTCCATCACCCTATGTCGCTGTGCTCCAGTCGTCACCCAACCCTGAACAGTCTCCTGACGAAAGCTGTGCAGATCCTCGCAACACCTTCCTTATGGTCCAAATCTCCTCAACCGACGCGACGTCACGAATTGATAGACGTCAGTGATGATGGTGGGGGATGGAGGGGAGGTTGCAAGTGTTAAGGCGGAGCA